>Ga0136617_10000117_pt1 | contig 55331 bp, 49 predicted proteins | sample AntDrymUQ3222106_2_FD_129672 | JGI IMG/M metagenome (GOLD analysis project Ga0136617, IMG submission 129672) | Polar desert sand microbial communities from Dry Valleys, Antarctica - metaG UQ322 (21.06) | ecosystem: Environmental > Terrestrial > Soil > Desert | place: Antarctica: Dry Valley...
CTATCAGTGACAGATAGCCGGACTAAAGTCACGCCGACACGCCGAGCAAAGAACAAGATCAGCCGATCAAGACCTGGTCAGGCCGCACCAAGACCAGGGCACCAAAAAGTGCGAAACTCCACTAGTAGGATGACAAAATAAATCGAGGACGTCCGCCGGCGGCGAGAGGAACCCCGGAATGGCTCATCCCGGATCGATGCAACTCCACGTGCCCACCCACCCGGTGCGGTTCGTCACGGCGGCGAGCCTGTTCGACGGCCACGACGCCGCGATCACCATCATCCGGCGGATCCTGCAGCGCCAGGGTGCGGAGGTGGTGCATCTCGGGCACAACCGTTCGGTCGACGAGGTCGTGGCCGCGGCGATCCAGGAGGACTGCCACGGCGTCGCGATCAGCTCCTACCAGGGCGGGCACGTCGAGTACTTCAGCTATCTCGTCGAGCTGCTGCGCGAGCGCGGCGCCGGGCACGTGCAGGTCTACGGCGGGGGCGGCGGGGTGATCGTGCCGGCCGAGATCGAGCTGCTGCACTCCCGTGGGGTGGCGCGCATCTTCTCCCCCGAGGACGGCCAACGCCTCGGCCTGCCCGGGATGATCAATCTGATGATCCGGGAGTGCGACACCGATCTGGGCGCCATCGCGCCGCCGTCGTTCGACGGGCTGTTCGCCGGCGAGCACGCCACGCTGGCCCGGGCGCTCACCCTGGCCGAGGCCGGGCGGCTGCCACCCGACCTCGACCTGGAGCCCCGCCACCCCGTCCCGGTGCTCGGCATCACCGGCACCGGCGGCTCCGGGAAGTCGAGCCTCACCGACGAGCTGGTCCGCCGCTTCCGGCTCGACCAGGAGGACAAGCTCCGCATCGCCGTGCTCGCCGTCGACCCCACCCGACGCCGCGGCGGCGGGGCGCTGCTCGGTGACCGGATCCGGATGAACGCACTCGGCATGCCTGCCGGCACCGGAGGCAGTTGCGGCGAGCAGATCTTCTTCCGCTCGATGGCCACCCGCGGCAACGAGAGTGGCCTCCCGGAGCGGCTCGGCGACGCGATCGCGGTGCTGAAGGCCGGCGGGTTCGATCTGGTGATCGTCGAGACCCCGGGCATCGGCCAGGGCGACGCCGGCATCGTCGCGTTCGTCGACCACTCGCTGTATGTGATGACGCCGGAGTTCGGTGCCCCGTCCCAGCTGGAGAAGATCGACATGCTGGACTTCGCGGACGTCGTCGCGATTAACAAGTTCGAACGCCGCGGCGCCGAGGACGCCCGCCGCGACGTGGGCCGCCAGCTCGTGCGCAACCGCGAGGCGTTCGGCTCGTCGTGGGCGGACATGCCGGTCTTCGGCACCAGCGCAGCCACCTTCAACGACGACGGCGTCACCGCGCTCTACCAGCACCTGTCGGAGCTGCTGTCGGGCAGCGGGCTCACCATCGGCGAGGGCCGGCTCCCCCGCACCAGCCGCAAGACCTCCTCGGAGCACGCCTCGGTCATCCCGTCGAACCGGGTGCGGTACCTCGCCGACATCGCCGAGACCCTGCACACCTACCACGCCGACACCGCGAAGCAGGTCGACGCCGCTCGCAACCGCCAGCACCTGCGCACCGCACGCCGCTTAGTGGAGGCGGCCGGCGCCGACGTCGGCGGGCTCGCCGAGGTGCTCCAGACCGCGGAGGCCGCCCTGCCGGCCCACGCCGCGGCGCTGCTCGAGGAGTGGCCCCACGTCGTCGAGGCATACTCGGGCGAGGAGATGATTACCAAGTCTCGCGACAAGGAGATCCACACGCGTCTGACGCGGGAGACCCTGTCGGGCAGCAAGGTGCGCCGGGTGTCCCTGCCGCGCTACACCGAGGATGCCGAGCTGATGCGGTTCCTGCGCCAGGAGAACCTCCCCGGCAGGTTCCCGTTCACCGCCGGGGTGTTCGCCTTCAAACGCGAGGGCGAGGACCCGGCGCGCATGTTCGCCGGCGAGGGCGACGCGTTCCGCACCAACCGGCGATTCACGTATCTGTCGTCGGACTCCGACGCCAAGCGTCTCTCCACCGCATTCGACTCGGTTACCCTGTATGGCCGCGACCCCGGCACCCGCCCCGACGTCTACGGCAAGGTCGGTACGTCCGGGGTCTCGATCGCGACGCTCGAGGACATGAAAGTCCTCTACGGCGGATTCGACCTGACCTCGCCCACCACCTCGGTGTCGATGACGATCAACGGACCGGCCCCGACGATTCTCGCGTACTACCTCAACACGGCGATCGACCAGCAGGTGGAGAAGTTCCGGGCCGAACACGACCGCGGGCCGAGCGCGGCCGAACACGAAAAGCTCACCGCGTTCGCGCTGGCCAACGTGCGTGGCACGGTGCAGGCCGACATCCTCAAGGAGGACCAGGGCCAGAACACCTGCATCTTCTCCACCGAGTTCTCCTTGCGGATGATGGCCGACATCCAGGAGTGGTTCATCGCGCACAAGGTGCGCAACTTCTACTCCGTCTCCATCTCCGGCTACCATATCGCCGAGGCCGGGGCGAACCCGATCAGCCAGCTCGCCTTCACATTGTCGAATGGTTTCACCTACGTCGAGAGCTACCTCGCCCGCGGCATGGACATCGACGACTTCGCGCCGAACCTGTCGTTCTTCTTCTCCAACGGAATGGACGCCGAGTACAGCGTCATCGGCCGGGTGGCGCGGCGGATCTGGGCGGTGGCGATGCGCGAGCGGTACGGGGCGAACGAGCGGTCGCAGAAGCTCAAGTATCACGTGCAGACGTCCGGACGATCGTTGCACGCGCAGGAGATGAACTTCAACGACATCCGCACCACCCTCCAGGCCCTGTGCGCGCTCTACGACAATGCCAACTCGCTGCACACCAACGCCTACGACGAGGCGGTCACCACCCCGACCGAGGAGTCCGTCCGGCGCGCGATGGCGATCCAACTGATCATCAACCGCGAGTGGGGCCTGTCGATGAACGAGAACCCGTTGCAGGGCTCGTTCGTCATCGACGAGCTGACCGACCTGGTCGAGGAGGCCGTGCCCACCGAGTTCGACCGGATCGCCGAGCGCGGCGGCGTGCTCGGCGCGATGGAGACCGGCTACCAGCGCGGCCGGATCCAGGACGAGTCGATGCTCTACGAGCACCGCAAGCACGACGGCACGCTCCCGATCATCGGCGTCAACACGTTCACCCAACCCGACTCCGACGACGTGCCGAAGGAGATCGCGCTCGCCAGGGCGACGGAAGAGGAGAAACGTTCGCAGCTCGACCGCCTTGCTGACTTCAACGTACGGCACAAGGCCGAGGCGGAGGCAGCGATCCGCCGGCTCCAGGAGGTGGCGACGAGCGACGGCAACGTCTTCGACGAGCTGATGCGCGCCGCCCGCGTATGCTCCCTCGGCCAGCTGACGGAGGCGTTCTTCGAGGTGGGTGGGCAGTACCGGCGCAACATGTGAGCCGCCAGGAGCGGGCAACGCGCGTCCGCACCGGCGTTCTGGTGCTCGCACCGCCGTCGGGGCGCTGGTGCCGGCACCAGAACGGGGGTGCGGTGGCGTGATGGTGGGAGGGGTGGAGCGTGCGGGAGGTTGTGGATGACCATGGGGGCGTTGTGCACGCGGGCGACATCGGGCGGGTGGTGTCGATCGTCCCCTCGCTCACCGAGGCGGTCGCAGCGACGGCGCCCGGGTTGCTGGTGGGCGCCACCGACTGGTGCACCCATCCCGCCGACCTCGACGTCATCCGGGTCAGGGGCACCAAGAACCCCGACGTCGCACGGATCGTCGAGCTGGCTCCCGACCTGGTGCTCGCCAACCATGAGGAGAACCGGCGTCCCGACCTCGACGCGCTGCGCGCCGCCGGCGTGCCCGTCTACCTGACCGATATCCGGACGCTCGAGGACGCGTTCGGATCGCTGGCGCGGATGCTGTCGGCATGCGGGTTCGACGAGCCCGACTGGCTGCGCGAGGCGCGGGAGGCGTGGGCCGAGGTGCCCGAACCGGTAGCGCGGCGGCGTGCGGTGATCCCGATCTGGCGCAAACCGTGGATGGCCGTGGGGCGCGACACGTTCACCGGCGCGGTGCTCGCCCGGCTCGGCGTCGACAACATCCTGGCCGATGGAGGCGCTGCCGCGCAGCGGTACCCGCGCTTCGACCCGGCCACCCTGGCGCCGCACGACCTCGTGGTGCTGCCCGACGAGCCGTACCTGTTCACCGCCGATGACGGCCCGGAGGCGTTCACCGCGCCGTCCGCGCTGGTCAGCGGCCGGTTGCTGACCTGGTACGGGCCGAGCCTGGTGGAGGCGGCCCGCACGCTGCCGGCTGCGCTGGCATGAGCGAACCGATCCCCTCGCCAACCTGGTACGGGCCGGAGGCACCGCCCCGCCCCGCCCCACCCGCACCGCCCACCCGCACCCGCAACGAACGGCACTTTCGTCCACACCTAACGGACGAAAGTGCCGTTCGCGCAGCCGTCGGCGGGATCGTCGAGCGCTTGCGGATGCCGGTATGACGACACCGCCAGCCGGTTCCTCTCGCACTCCCCGTTCCCTGGTCATGACGCTGCAGGCACTACGCGCCACCCGGCGTCTCACCGGCGCAAACGAAGTGACCGGTTGCCCCTGGAACTCACCGATGACGACGTATCGTCATGGAGCTCGACCGGTAACACCGAGTCCGGCCGTCCACAACGTGCGGCCTCGCGCACAAGCTGCCGCATATGTGCGGTACCGAACGATGTGTGCCGCTCGGCCGAAGAATGCGCGCGGGAGTCATTTCAGGTCGGACGGGGCGGTGAGCGGGCCGCTCCCGCGGTCAACAATCCGAGCAGGAGCGCACCGGCCACCACCAGCAGCGCACGCAGGATCCCGAGATGCGCGGCCAGCAACCCGATCAGGGGCGGTCCGACGAGGAACGCCGTGTAGCCGATCGAGCTCACCACCGAGACCCGGGCGGCGGCCCGGGCGGTGCCGTCGGCAGCCGCGCTTATCCCGACCGGAAAACCCAGCGCCGCCCCGCTGCCCCATACCAGCGCTCCGGCCAGCACCCAACCAGTGGAACCGCCGAGGACGACCAGGAGCAACCCGCCGAACGCCAGCACCGCGGTGGCCCGCAGCACGGTGACGCGCCCGAAGCGCTCCAGCGCTGCACCACCGAAGAGTCGACCGCCCGTCATCGCGGACACGAAGAGACCGAACCCCACCGCCCCGACAACCTCACTCGTGCCGTAGCCGTCAACGAGGGCGATGGCCAGCCACTCGTTGGCCGCGCTCTCGGTGAAGGCGAACGCGAGCACCAGGAGGCCGATCACCAACGTGCGCGGCTCCCGCCAGGCGGTGAGAGCCCCCGAGCCGACGACGGCAGCCACGCCCAGGTCCGCCTGCGCGGGGAGGAAACGCCGGACCGCACCGAACACGACGAGTGGGACCAGCGCCGCGATACCGAGCACCTGCACCGCGAGTGGCACCCCAGCAGCGGCGGACGCTGCGCCGAGACCCGCCCCGGCCACGGTGCCCAGACTGAACCCGGCGTGCAACCGGGGCATCAGTGGCCGGCCGAGCTCGCGCTCGACGGCGGCGCCCTCGACATTCATCGCCACGTCCCAGACCCCTGACCCCAACCCGACGAGCACGAGTCCGGTCGCGGCCGCGATCACGACGCCGATGAGCAGGGCGGATGCGAGGCCGCCGAGGCCGAGGCCGACCATGACCGCCCCAGCCAACACCGCCCGCGCCGGCCCGAGACGGTGCACGAGTGAGCCGGAGAGGGGGAGCCCGGCCATCGCACCGCCGGACAGGCAGAGCAACAGCAGCCCGAGCTGCGCCACGGAGAGACCGAGGTCGTCGCGCAGTGCCGGGGTGCGGGAGATGAACGACGCGAACGCCAATCCGTTCCCAGTGAACACCACTGCCACCGCTGTACGTGCGCGCCGAACGCCGGATGCCGTCAGCGCCTGGATATGCACCCGATCGACGCTACTTCCGCAGCTCCGTGATCGTCGGCTCGGCACGTGAACCGGCCGGATCGAGACTGTCGCCTAACCGGGCGTGCGTTGCGCAGATCCATTCCCGGCGCCCCTCCCGGCCGGGCCATTGCGGGGGCAGCTCGCCACCCCAGAAAGGTCTGCTGTTCCGTGCTCTCCCGGTCCCTCTTCTCGGTCTCGGTGGGCAACCACTCCGCGCTACGATGAGCCTGCTTCGAGGCGATCCCGGCGATCACAGTCTCGTCGATCGCGACCGTACACAACCTCACCAACCCCACCGCCCGGCACAACCGCAAGACCTGGGCGAACAGCTCCTCGTGGATCTGGCGCAACCACGCGATCGCCGGGTGATCGGACACGTCACCCGCGCGGATCAACCGGAACCCGACACGCCTACCCTTACATCACCACGGTGAGCAGCATCTTCGGGTCATACCCAGCCCGCCCCCTGGTGGTGCGACACACCCGCCCGTCACGACGCAACGACGCCCACTCGAAGAACAGGGTGCGGCCCATCACCACCACCGATACCACCACGAGATTCGCCCACAATGGAAGATCCAAAAGGGGTTGCCGTGCCACACCAGGCACGCCCGACCACACGCGAATTAGGCAACAGCCTCGATCCGGCTGAAAACGCACCGAATCGGTGATCACGGCGAGTCCTTCCGTGATCAGTGCCCACGCGGCCAGCGAGACTCGACTGATCTCAATGAGATCGGCCAGGCTCTGCACTGCGCGAATCTGCTCCGACTCGCGCGTGATCAGGGTCACGAGTGATCAGGGTCGGATCGACGTGCGGGGTGAGGCGCCCCAGCGACGCGACGTACTCAGCGAACAATCGGGATCGGTGCGGTCATCTCCCGATGAACAGGTACTCGGAGACCTCGCGCCGCTGCGCCGTGGCATGGGTGCCGAACGAGTAGCGGTGGTCCATGTGCCGCACCTCGACCGACCCCTTGGCCTCTCGTAGCACTGCCTCGATCGTCTCCGCGTCGGGCACTGCGTTCGACGAATAGGACAGCACGATCGTCGAGTCCGTGAACTGCTTGAAGGTCTCGCGCAACGCCTGCGTCACCGTGTGCTTGTAGGAGAACGGCGTGTACTTCTTGGCGAGCTTCTTCGTCTTGGTGCCCTCCATGATCTGCTGGCCGCGCCAGTAGACCGACAGCCCCTCCAAGAAGTGGTAGCGCTTGATGTAGCAGTTGTCGTCTCGTGGTGGCGCGTACGGCGGATCGAGGTAGACCACGTCGAACCCGCCCCCGACCGTGGACACCTCGCCGCACAGCGCCCGCGACGCCTGACCGCTGTCGAACACCACCGCGTTGTACTCCGCGGCCCGCTCCCGGAAGTGCTCGCGCAGCGACAGGCGCAGGTCACGACGTCCGTCGTCGTACCGGAGATCGGTGAAGGTGAACACCCCGCGTGGCTGCTTACGTGCCGCGCTCAGGACGAGCGCGGAGATCGCCAGTGCCCGCTTGGCGCCGGTCAGGGTATCGATGTGCGACCACGCGGAGTCGAGAAAGGCCCGGTCGTCCTGGTCGAAGTAGAGGCCCTCGAACGTCGATCGGATGAAGTCCCGGTCGTCTGCGGGCTCCCCACACATCGTGTCGATCTCGTCCGCCGTCAGTAGCTCAGATTGGTTCTCGACCGTGGCAGCGGCGATGATCGACGGAAAGTGTAGGAAGTCGTTGGTGGTGACCTGGTAGCCCAGCGCCTTGAGCGTGTAGGCGACGACCCCGCTACCGGAGAACGCATCGAGGGCGTTCGCGCCACCGATCTCGGCGAACACCTCGGCGAGCTGCGGCACGAGCTTGTACTTCGACCCCATGTACCGCAGGCGGGGAAACGACGCGGCGCGGGCGACGGCACCCCGAACGCTCGCCGTGGCCGACGGGTCCATAGCTGCGCACGCGGTCATCGCGGCATCCTCTCCCACGCCACCCCGTCGGGATGCGACCGGCACACCCGGCTCCGGCACTTTCTCCAACCGGACGCATGACCCCAGACCCGCCGGCCCTGCACACGCCCCGCGGATGTCGAGTTCACGACAGCCGCTCTCGCCGCGGTGCCGGTCGGCACCCCGCCGCCGGGCACCAGCCACCGATCATGGGGTCGACGCTGTCGTGCTGCCCACCGACCACGCCGGCAGATCCATTCGACCAGTCTCGGACTGGCAGGTGGCCGAACCCGTACCGCTCGGTCGTGAAACGGTGCAACGTGCGGTACGGAACCTCCACACCGCAGCGGCTCAACTTGCCGTGGATATTGGTCAACATCAGCTTGTCGCGCTCGATCCAGTCCCGGATCCGGGACTCCTCGGCCAGCAGCGCCTCCCCCGCCGGACCGCCCTTACCTGCCGGACCGGGCGCACCGCCGCGACGACCGCGCCGAGCAGCTCATCAATGAGCTGGGCCTCGCCGCCGTCGCGCACCAGAACTGTCACGGAGTCGGTGGGGCATCAAGGTCCGCTGTCTTGAGAAGTGTGGACTTTCTGAGTCTAGGGAATCAGGTCGAGCCAGTTGATGAAGTTGCTGAGTGTATCCGATCTGCGTCGTTCCGACCTCGCCAGCATTCTGGCTGTTTCGATGACCTGCGGGTGGAACTTGGTTTGCTGGGGTGCGATGCGTCTCGCCGTCAGCAAAGACTCGAACGCCTTATTTTTATCGCCGTGAAGTAGGTATCCGCGGGCAAGGTCGATGAAGTGGTGTCCAACTCGTTCGGTAGACACACCACGTGGAATAACCATGCTATGAGCTCGATCGACGGCCTTCGTGCCGTCCATCAGCTCAACAGCCAGGCCGACCGACCAGATGTTCACATTGTGTCTGTTAAATGACAGGTCGTAATCGTTGCGGAACTCGCCGATCTGGCTGGCGAGGTCTGCTGCTTCGGCGATGTGTGCGTCCGTCGCCGCTGGATCCCCTGCTCGCGCAGCCGCTAGGCCGGACTTGAGATGCAACTGCCCGTACATGGCTTTGCCGACGTCGTCGCCCAAGCGATACTCGATACGATCCCGAGCCGTTTCCAGGTACCCTCGTGCGGCGTCCCATTCAAATGTGGCGATGAGCTCGCCCGCACGGTAGAAATTGGCAGCGGCCACGGCCAATTCGTCTTCGGACCGCGTGGCAGCCCATTCGACGCGTTCGGTTGTCAGCGTGGCGAGATCGGCGTAGCCCAGCTTGTAGACGACTTGCATTGCTGCTGCATACGTCAGTGCAAGCAGTGCGTAGCCTTCGTGGTTGTCCGGGGAGGACATTGTCAATGATCGCAGTTCGGCCAGTAGACCGGGCAGTTCCTCGCCGAGTCGGACGAGATCCACTGATTGTCGATGTACGGACACCTCCTGGACGGCGCGCCGCAGGATCGGGAGGGGACGCGCCGCAATAGCTTCATCCGGAGGCAGCAGGTACGACGCCAGTTCTCGGCGTAGTGCCGGAACCACGGCGTGCGTCCGACGGCTATCTGGTGCTCGACGGCCAGCAGGCTGACCGAGCAGCTCCGGAACACCGACCCCCAGTACTCGTGCGACGGAGGCGACGAACATAGGTGATGCGGGCGCACGTCCCTGCTCTACGGTCCGCACCAGCGACACCGAGACGTGTGCACGTTGAGCCAGCTGGAGCTGAGTCAGGCCAGCCAGCTTGCGCTCAGTGGCGACCATCTCACCGATGCCATCCACGGGTCCATCCACAGCGCCACAGTATGCACGTGGAAGTCGCTGGTCAGCCAGACAATCGAACGCTTGGTACGTCGTTGGTAGTTCGTTCCGTGCTCGAACTGCACGATGACTCTCTGTATAGGTGATCAGCCCCCGGGTCGCTGTCGGGACTCAAGCACGTGAAGTCCCGCCTGGTCAGTTCCAAGGTCAAGGTCCCTTCCCATTCCGGCGCGGAGTGTCACCACAGGCTCGGTGTTGGTGCTGGACTTTCCGGGAACCGCCACCCTTCTGAAGGTTGGTTGCGCCACCGCGCCGCCGCCGAGTGCGATCTCGCACCAGTGGAGTCGGTGCTCGGGAAGATGTGCATCTCGGACAGCCGTTCGCCTTGTGTTCACTGAAACAGGGATCGTCCGATCGATCCCATCATCAGATCATGATTGCCTCACACGTTTCCGGGAGGCGATCGTGGTTGACACTGTGCAGATCCTCTGGTCACCGGCAGGGGCGACGATGCCGTCGCTGGGCGGCCGGGCTTTGGTCGACGTGACCGACGGCGACACCCCGAACATCCGGATGCCGATCCGGATGCTGTCGGTCGACACCCCCGAGGTGACCGCCGACACCCCGGCCGGAGCAGCACGGGTCGACGAGCGGTTCTCCCAGCTCGCGGAGTGGATCCGGCAGGGCAGAGCCCCGATCTCACCGGGTCTGGCCGAGTACCTGCTGCCGAGACTGGAGACCGGAAAGGCGGGCACCCTCCAGTTCCAGCAGGGCAGCGACGCCTCGGCCTTCGCCAAGGAGAACATCGCCAAGCGGCTCGCCAGGCCCGACGCGAAACCCCGCAATATTTTCATCCGGATCGCGGACGAGCCCTTCGACGACAACAACCGGCTGCTCGCCTACGTCGCGCCCGATTACACCGAGAAGGAACGCCAGGAGCTGCCCCGCGCCGAGCGGTCGACGTTCAATCTCGACCTGGTCACCGAGGGGTGGGCGGCCATGTTCGTGATCTATCCCTCGACCCCGGGTGAGCTCGACCTGCCGCTGCTGATCGACGCGGCGGCCACCGCCCGGACGGCGGAGAAGGGCATCTGGGCCGACGCCGCCACCCTGTTGGCGTACGAGTACCGGGCGATGGAGAAGCTTCACACGGTCACCAAGAAGATCGTCGACAACAAGCCGATACGCCCGGCTGAGAAGTACTCCTGGCGCGAGCGCTACTGCGTGGACATGCGCAACCGGGTGCTGCACGGCCCGGAGGACTACGTCAGCGTGCCGCCCGAGTACCGGCTGTGGATCTGGCCACTGGACGTGGGCGAGGCCGTCGGTCGGCTGAACCTCATCCCGGCCCCGGCCCTGATCGGGGTCGGATAGCCCTCAGAAGTCCGGTGACTCGTCGATCTCCAGATCGGGCTGCTCGGCGTAGCTGAACGTGACGGGCGCAACCTCGGTGCGTGGCCGGAACGTCGGGTCGAGCCGCACCAGGTCCCACTCGTTGATCCAGGCCCGAACGTACTGGCGCATCCGGGTGGCACCCAGGCGCTCCAGGCCGGGCACGTCCGGCGCACTCCAGGAGAACGCCTGGGAGTGCAGCGCCTTGAGCCGCTGATAGGCGTAGTCGAGCTCGGCCTCGTCGGGCGGGCGCAGCAACACCATGTCGCGCTCGATCAGCCGCATGGCCGTCTCGGCCCGGGTCGCGATGTCTTCCCATTCCGAGGTCTGGCGGGCACGCAACTTCGTCGGGACGACCTCGCGGTCGTTCTTCGCCGAGAGCACCGCCGCCTCGAAGTCGTCGGTCATCGCCAGGACGGTGACCAGCGGTGCGGCCGGATCGTCCTGGTCGGGCAGCAGCCACCGCGCGAGCTCGGCATAGGAACGCCCGCGTTGCAGTAGGGTGTAACGACCGATCAGCTCGGCCTCGTCGAACAGCACCAGCCAGCCCTCGCAGCCCGCCGCGACGAACAGCCGCGCCAGGAACCGGAAACGCTGCCGAGCCAGCTCGCGGGCCGGCACCGCAGTCAGCGCGAGCCGGCCCATACCCGCCCACTTCGCGTGCCGCCGCACGTCGGTGACCGAGATCCGGTCGCCGGACCAGAACCGGACGATCGCCTCGGCGAAGTCGTCCTCGCTGGCCTGCACCCGGGGGAACAAGCTCAAGGTCACGGGGAACCACTCGTCGACGGGCGCCCCGGTGCCGCTGGCCCACCGCGACAGCTCGACGAAGGCGGGGCTGCCCGGGTCGAGGCCCGCCGCCGCCTCCGCAACCGCCCCAACGGCGCCGTCGGGCGACACCGCGGACTCGACGGCGGCACGCAGCACCTTGGCCGGGTCGTGCAGCGGGGTCTCCTTGCTCACCACGACGCGGCTCACCACGAAGTTGTTCTGCAACGCCAGGTGCGTGAGATGCTCGAGAACGTGGCTCTTGCCCGCGCCGAACCCGCCCCCGAGCAGCATCCCGCGCATCCCGTCGGAACGGACGCCGCCCACGCCGTCGAGCAACCCGAGGAAGCGGTCCTCGATATCGGACTGTCCGCTGCCCAAGGCGGCGACGGCGTCGCGGCTCGGCACGCCCGAGCGCAGCGCCTCCACCGCGCGGCGCGCAGCCAGCCGATCACCGGTGGTCGCAGTGGTCATCACACAGCCTCCAGCCGGGTCTCCAGCCGGACCAGCGCGGCGAACGGGTTGGGCCGGCGCCGATCCCGAATCTCGTCGACGACCCTCAGGTGCAGCGCGCTGTAGGCGGGCAGCCCGCGGGTCTCGTCGGTGACCAGCTCCGGAGGCAACGCCACCGCGACGAACGCGCTACGCATGCTGTCGGTGGCGTCGACGATCTGACGTAACACCTCGTAGGCGTCGAGCACAGCCGCCTTGCTGTAGTAATGGCCGACCCGCTCCTCGGCAGGGGGACGGCGCGCCACGGCGAGCCTGCTCAGGTCGATGTCGAGGACGATGCCCACCCCGGTCACGTGGGCGTGCCAGGCGGCCAGCGACACCAACATCGACCGGGCATTGTGCCGGGCCACCCGGTCGTGCAACGACGCCGACCGCACCAGCCGCAGCGCCACCGGTTCGACCCGCAGCCAGGCGGTGACGGCGCGACGTTCGGAGTCGAGGACATCGCCCGTGCCCAGCTCGCTCTGACACAACCGCAGCACGGCTAACCGGAACTCCCGGGCCAGCGTCGGGTCCCGCAGCAGCGTCGACTCCAGCTGCCGGCGCATGCTCCGGGCCGCCTCCGGGATGTCGACGTCGTGGTGCGCGGCGACCGCGGTGACCGACAAGGAGTCGGGTGTTTCGGGCGGCAGGCCGAGGGACGTCCAAGCGGCGCGGACCTGGCGGCGGGCGAGATCGCGCCAGTCGACCTGCCGGGCCACCGCGGCGAAGATCTGCTCGATGAGATGCACCCGGCAGTCGGTGGAGTCCGCGGCGACGTACAGGTATCCCTCACCGTCGGCGGCCGCGGCCAGGCTGCGGTGCCATCGGGTGGCACCATCGTCGTTGCTGACCACGACGAAGCGCACCGCGGCGCCACCCGCACGGACGTACTCGCCGAGGTACTCCTTGGCCACGAAGTCGGCGTAACCCTCCGGGTCCAACCCGGTGCCACCCCACGGCATTCCGACGTCGCGCAGCTCGCTCATGCGGGCGACTCCTCGAACGCGATACCCCAGTAGCGCTGCTGCTGCCCGCTCTTCGCCACGGTGGTCAACATGCCGGCCTGGCGGGTGCCACTGCTCGCGGCCCAGCGCAGCCGCCGCCCCGTCGAGCCGACCTCGGTCTCCCCACTCTGGTCGAGCAGGTAGAGGTCGCGGGCGAACTCCGACCGGGTGTACTCGCGGGCCTGTCCGGGCAGCATCGTGAGCACGCCGTACACGTCGAGCAGCCGGACGACCGCGCCCGGCGCCTTGTGTTGCTGGGCGACGACGAGGTCGTAGCCGCCGAGCAGGCTGGCCAGGAACGGCGTCACCTTGAACCGCGGACCAGCCTGCTGGGCGCGTCGCAGCTGTTCGACCACCACCGACGGGCGGATGCCGCGGGCCCGCTTGCGGTCGATCTCCAGCACGAGGTCGCCGGGGAGGACGCGCACGATCGACGGGTAGCACAGCAGCCGGTCGTCGTCCTCGAACATCGCCACGCCGGCCTCCGACGCGGCCGCGAGCAGCTCCTTGGCGTAGGTGCCACTCGCCAGCAGCTCGGGCTCGTCGACGTCGTAGGCCGCAGCCGCAGCCTCAACCTGGACGCCCAGCTCAGCAGCCATCACGGCAGCCGCGCCAAGGCCTCGGCGAAGATCCTTCACCTGACCCGTGACGGCTGCGGCCCTGGCCCGTTTCAGCTCACGGGCGAGCACGGCGACGGCCTTGGCGGCGGCATCCAAGCCGTCCTCGGCCCTGGTGAGCGCAGCTTCCAGCCCGGGCGCCGGGGCGGGCGCCTCTGCATCGTTGGGCAACACGCGGTGAACCGTAGCGCCCGCAGGTTTCGGCCGAACCAGGGCCGTCGGAAGGCTGAGGACGCGGCCACGACGGTGCAGGTGGGCGAGATGACACAGGACGGGTGCGCTGCCCGGTCGGCACTGTTCGGGCGCACTCTCGTGGCTCGGCGGGCGACGCAACCGTGGTTCGGCGGGCGACGCAACGAACGGCACTTTCGTCCGTTAGGTGTGCACGAAAGTGCCGTTCGTTGTGTTCTGGGCGACCGCTGGGGGCCACCGAGGCCGCAACCGCCTACGGCCGTCGACACCCGTCAGTCGGGTAGAGCTGTGGCCGGTCGAACCGCTGCCGCTGCTCGGTGCCGTCCACATACCACGCGACCGGATGACGGGTGCCGAGCTCGCCGATGGTAAACCCTGTCACTGATGCGGACGACACCCGAAAGTCCCGAGACCGGTCGAGCGCGTATGCCCGTGCCTCGCGCTCCGTACGAAACACGATCTCGACAGCACCGACATCGTCCGGGCGGACGATGTGGACGCTGTAGACAGCCTCGCTCATAGCGCCGCCCACCAGCCGGACCGTATATCTATTCCCCGGGTTTGCCGGTGCTTCCCGCGCCAGAACCAGCAACGAATCACAGCTATGGGTATGGGCATTCCAGCTCGCACCGGCCGGGTTCGTGGGCCACCATCTGTGCCGCTACTCATCTCCGTCACCGATAGCCGCTTCAGGTCGTGGCCACATGCTTCTGCCGACATGTCACACATGCTGTCGTCCGGCAAGTCGGTACCGCTATGTCGCGACACAGCCATTTCTCGGTCGTTTCTCGGTCGTTGCGCCCGCATGGCCGTCTGGCTGGTGCGACGGACGAGCGTCTATGATGCCGTGGATGGCGGGGGGAGGCGGACGGTGTGGCATCTGGCGCAGCGGAGCAATCTTCTGGTACCCGGGTGGCCGTGACTCCGCTGAAGTCGCTGTGCCGAGCCCGCCATATTCAAACTTACGCATGCTTCGGGCGCGCGTATGATAACGCTGCTGCTGCGCTGGGTGCGGCGTTCATCGGCGTTCGACCGAGTGAGAAAACATTCCGCCGATGGCTCGCCGGTGAGATCGGCGACGTGCCTCGCGCAGAGCATTGCCTGGTACTCGAAGTGATGTTCACTGGCTGGACCGCTCGGCAACTGTTTGGGCTCGATCCGCCGGACGATGGAGCTGTCACTCCCGCAACCGTCGCGCGATCGCGCTCGGATCCCGATGAAAGGGGAGCACTGGTGGCTTCGGCGGAAGACTCGGCAGAGTTCTTGGCATGGGCGGAACTCGGTAACGTCGGAGACCTGACGATCGAACAGATTCAGGTTGACGTGCGGAGGCTCGCACGCGCTTACCTGAAGACAGACACCGGCCCATTGGTCGAGCGGGCGGTCGATCTGCGCGGCAGACTGTTCGAGCTATTGAGGGGTCGCCAGAAGCCAGCACAAACACGAGAGCTGTTCGGTGCGGCCGGCTGGACGCTCACGCTGCTGGCCTGGATATCGATTGATCTGAAACGCCCGGACGTCGCGGAAACACACCTTCGCACGGCCCGACTCTGCGCCGACTACGCAGAGTACGGTCTGCTGCGAGCGTGGATTGCCGCCACCCGGCATTCCGTGGCGTTCTGGGAAGATGATTACCAGACAGCAGTGGGTCAGGCCAGAAACGGACTCGTGGACGCTCCTGCGGGCTCTGGTGCCGCATTGTTGTTGACGAGCGCGGTGGCGGTCGATCTGGCTTACTGCGGCGACCACATTCGAGCACGCGAGATGCTCACGGAGGCGCAACGCAGGGTCGATGAACTCGGCGCTGCCGACGCGGACGGCATGGAAGGCCCGTTTGCGTGCGCGGTCGGCAGAGCCGGCAGTTTCTGGGCGGACACTCATCTCGTTCTCGGCCAGCCCGAGGATGCGCTCAGAATCGCGGCCGAGTCTGTTCACGCCTTCGAGGCCTCACCGCCTGGCGAGCGAAACCTCGGCTCTGAGCGGATGGTGCGCTGCCAGCAGGTCAAGGCGCACATGGCGATGCGTGAGTACGACGGCGCAAGCGAGGCGCTTCAACCGGTTTTGCAGACCGTTCAAGAACACCGAGTCGGCCCGCTTGTGCGTCGGGTGTCCGAGATCGCGACTCTCGCCGGCGCGGCGCGGGATGCAGAGACGCCGTTGCTTCGCGAGATTCTTGACCATGCGACGGAATTTACGCGGCTACCGGCTGCGCTCCCTCGAAGGGGCATCGGCTGGCAGGCTCCGACGACAGAATGACCAGTCACTGGTGGTGGCGTCCCGGTTGGCGCATCGGCAGGTCGTTCTACACCTGGCACCGGACGTTCGCCGACGACCCTGACATGGCTCAGCTGGTCGACCGGTACCGGGGCACGCTCACCAGGTTTGACAGTTTGGACGTGCTGAGAACCGATCAGTTGCACTTGACGATCCAGGGTGTCGGATTCACGGATGAGGTGACGGACAGCGACGTTTCGGCGATCGTGGAGGCAACCAGGCTCGAGCTGGCGTCCGTCGCGACGCCGACGGTAGCGGTGGGGCGCCCGCATGTGGATAGGGAGACTGTGCAGGTTGCTATTAGTCCCGTCGGTGCGGTCGCAGAGCTTCGGGTGGCCCTACGGTGCGGCATAGCTGCCGTGTGGGGCGCCGAGCACGTGCCGGAATCGATGGACGGCTTTCGCCCGCACGTGACGTTGGCATACTCGAACTCTGATCATGATCGGGGCGAGGTTGAACGCAAGGTAGACCAGATCGAGGCAAGGAGCGCGCGGTTTGCGGTTCCGACGCTTTCGTTGATCCGCTTGAATCGCGATAACGCTCGGTACGAGTGGGATGAAATCGTTTCGCTTCCGGTAGGGGCGGGAGCTGACTAGCCTCGACATTTCATCACCACGATGCAAAGCCCGTCGCTGGCCGACCGATGTCGGGGCGTTCGTCCCGACCAGGTGTGGAAGTGGCCGGTACCGCGGCAGCCCAGTCCCTCTCCAGGCAGGGGGTCCACCCGCCCTTGACGCTGCCGGGTCGAGAGCGAGACCGCGTGCCCTGGCCGCGGCGCCGGCCAGCGTTCACCACGGACGCGAGCCATCCGGCTAACCTCGAAGGACAGCACCCTCGGGCAGCGGCCCGGTGATCACGGCGAAGGCGTCCTGTACAGATCAACGAGCGTTGCCGGACCAGGGACGCCCGGCCTGATGGCGCGGCTCGGCCGGGAAGGAGCTCGAGTTGGGGGACTCGACACCGGCGGCTCCGGTGCGGATCCGACCGGGCCCGCCGCGCGTGGGACTCCCGCACCTGCCCGGTCTCGACGGGCTGCGCGCCGTGGCTGTCGCCGCCGTGCTCGCTTATCACATCGAGGTGGGCTGGGCGCAGGGCGGTTTCCTCGGCGTCGAGATCTTCTTCACCATCAGCGGCTACCTGGTCACGTCGCTGCTGCTCGCCGAGACGGCCCAGCGAGGCCGGGTGGATCTCGGCGAGTTCTACCGGGCCCGCGGCCGGCGGCTGCTCCCCGGGCTCACGGTCTGCGTGCTCGGCACGCTCGCAGCCCACCACCTGCTGCTCCCCGGGGCAGTGTCCGGGCTTCGCGACGACGCCATTGCCGCGCTGACCTACGTGTACAACTGGCTGTTGGTGTTCGAGCACGTTCCGTACTCGGCGAGCTTCGAGCGACCCTCCCCGATGCTGCATCTGTGGTCGCTGGCCATCGAGGGTCAGCTGTACCTGCTCTGGCCCGTGGCGCTGGTCGCCGGGCTGGCCGTGTTTGGGCGGCGCGTGGTCGCCGCGCTGACCGCGGTGCTCGCCGGTTTCTCCGCCGCCGCAATGGCCGCATTCTACGATTCCGCCGACACCGGCCGCGTGTACTTCGGCACCGACACCCGCGCGGCCGGGTTCCTGCTGGGCGCCACCCTGGCACTGTGCTGCCTGCCGTGGCTGCGCCGCCGGGTGGTGCCGGTGCGGGCCCGGATCCTGGACCTCTCCGCCGCGGTGGCCCTGGCCCTGCTCGCGGTGGTGCTCGCCACGACATCGGAGTTCGCCGACGCGCTGTACCGCGAGGGCGGGTTCGCGCAGGTCGGGCTGCTCACCGCGGTGGTAATCGCCGCCGTCGCCCACCCGGGCACCCGGATCTCCCAGGGGCTCGGCTGGCGCCCCCTGGTATGGCTCGGGCAACGGTCCTACGGCGTCTACCTCTACCACTGGCCGGTGTTCGTGTTGACCAGGCCGGGGATCGACGTGCCCGACGTCGCGGTGCTGACCGACCTCGCCCGGGTGGGCGCGACGCTGCTGATCGCCGCGGCGTCCTACCGGTGGATCGAGCTCCCGGTGCGTCGCGGGGCACTGCGACGGTGGCGGTCGCGGCGGTTCCGGTCAGCGCTTCGGCCCGGTGTGGTCCCGGCGCTCCGACGCGGGGAGATCCCGGCGGGTCAGCTGGGCCTGGTCCCGGCCCGGCGGCCGGGCATCGTCGCGGCGCTGGGTGTTGCCGGTGTGCTCGTCGGTGTCCTGGCGCTGAGCTCCGAGCCGGCTCCGGCGCCGACCACCGGGCCACTCGCCGGTGCGAACGCGGCGGCGCCGGCGCTGCCCACCCAACCTCCGGCGCCGGCCGTCGTCCCCTCCCCGCCGGCGATCGGCGACATGTCGTCGACCACCGCCCCGCTGCCGGACGCCGCACTCCCGTCGAGCGGCGCGGCGCTCGTCGTCGGGGACTCCGTGGTGCTCGGCAGCGCTGATGCCCTGCGCGCCGCGCTCGGACCGGACACGACCGTCGACGGCCTGGTGAGCCGGCAGTTCGACCGCGGACCGGCGATCGTGGCCCCATGGGTCGCGACGCACCGCGGTCCGGTGGTGGTACACCTGGGCAGCAACGGCATCGTGCGGGCCCCGGACATCGACGCGATCGTGACGGCTGCCGGGGCCCGCCGGGTGGTCCTGGTCAACGTGGCCGTGCCGCGCCGCTGGCAGCAGCCGAACAACGCGGCGCTGCGGACCGCCGCACAGCGGTACCCGAATCGGGTGGTGCTGGTCGACTGGGCTTCCCTCGTCGAGACCGACCCGAGCCTGCTCGGCCCCGACCAGGTACACCCGACCGCCCAGGGCCGCGCCGCCCTGGCCGCAGCCGTGCAGGCGGCGTTGACAGCTCCATGATCGCCAGAAGCGGGACATGAGCTGCGTATACGCACGGCATGTCCCACATTCGGTGATCTTCAAGCCTCACATTCAAGGGCACGAGCTGACGGTGGCGAGTATCCACGGGCGTCTGGCCGAGGTCGGCAGCGCCTGGACCGTGTCCGGCGACGACCAGAAGACAGTCGACGACGCTGCCGCGGCCGCGGTGTCGGCGCAGCGCGGCGCGCCGGTGTCGGTCTGTCCGGCCCGGTCGCCGTCGTGCTCGACGCCCCCGACGGCGGTGAGTGGTCGTTCGGCCTCGGCGCCGCCTCGACCACGGTGCGCGGTGACGCGGTCGAGTTCTGCCTGGTCGCCGCCCGGCATCTGGACCCCGCGCGAACCCGTCTCACCGCCGAAGGGCCTGATGCGACAGCTGTGCTCGATCTCGTGCGCACCTACGCCTGAGGCCGCTCCCATCGATCCCGCTGCGACCGCAGGCTCCCTGCCGGGAGCTCGATCGGGACGACCGGCGCCACGATGCCGGAGGTGATCTCTCATCCTGGCGGAGGCGCGTCAAGCCTGACAGTATATTCATTTGACCGGAGCGGACGGCGCGGCGACCATGAACCCCCCGGATGCGAACGATCGCTCAACGGAGGCGATGATGGCTTCTCCCACTCTGGACACGACCCCTACCGGCACCGAGAAACGCCCACGGGCCAGGGTGGACGGCCTCGCGGCCGAGTTCCTCGCCGACGTCACGGGACCGGCGCGACAACACCTCGCAGACTCGGTCACTCTCCGGGATTTCCTCAGCCGACCCGGCACCCTGACGCTGGCGAACCGCCGGCTGCTGGTCGAGCAGGCGATCGTGTTGCTGGAGCAGAACTACGTGCATCTCCCGATGAAGACCGCCATGTACGGGGTCAACCCGCTGCAGCGACTGCGGCTGCTGGCGATCCGCCTGGAGCGCCAGACCGAGGAGAACCACGACTCCGAGCCCGCTTTCCACGCGATGTTGTCCGAGATCTTTCATTCCGTGCGCGACCTGCACACCAATTATCTCCTGCCCGAGCCGTATGCCGGCATGCTCGCCTTTCTGCCGTTCCGGATCGAGGAGTTCTACGACGAGGCGAAGGTGCGCCACTACATCGTCACCGCGATAGCCGACGGTCTCCGGGCCGACGGCTTCGGCCCCGGCGCGGAGATCACCCATTGGGCGGGGGTGCCGATCGACCGGGCCGTGGAGATGAACGCCGCGCGGTTCGCGGGCAGCAACGCAGCTGCCCGGCATGCCCGGGGGGTCGAGTCGATGACCATCCGCCCGCTGGTGCAGCATCTGCCGCCGGACGAGGAGTGGGTGACGCTCACTTACCGCGCCACCGACGGGAGCGTGCGCGAGCTGAGACATGACTGGCTGGTGGTCGCCAACCTGCCCTCGCCCCTGGCCGACGAGGCCGCGCTCACGACGGCCGCGGTGTCTCAGGGCCTGGACGTGGAGTCCGACGCCGCGAGTCGGGCCAAGACCCTGCTCTTCGCGCCGCAGGTGCTGGAGCAGCTCCACACCGGTGCCGGTGCCATCGGCGCGGTCGGTACTGCAGTGGCGGTCGGTACTGCAGTGGCAGTGGAGGCCGGCACCGGCGCAGACCTGCCCACGCGCCTGCCCGGGGTCTTCCGGGCACGGGAAGTCACCACACCCTCCGGCGTGTTCGGCCACATCCGGATCTTCACGTTCGCCGTGCCCGACCCGCGAGAATTCGTCGAGGAGTTCGTGCGGCTGATCCAGATGCTGCCGCAGAACGGGCTCGTGGTGGACGTGCGGGACAATGGCGGTGGGCACATCCATGCCAGCGAGTGCACCCTCCAGACCCTCACGCCGAGACCCATCACGCCCGAGCCGGTGCAGTTCGTCAGCTCGCCGTTGAATCTGCGAATCTGCCGGAAGCACGCGGACGCAAGGTCCGGGATCGACCTCGGCCCGTGGGTCTCCTCCCTGGACCAGGCCCGGGAGATCGGCGCCGCGTTCTCCGGCGCGACGGCCATGACTCCGTACCGCGGCGCCAACGACATCGGCCAGCAGTACCACGGCCCGGTCGTCCTGGTCATCAATGCCCGCTGCTATTCGGCCACCGACATCTTCGCGGCCGGATTCGCCGACCACCAGATCGGTCCGGTCCTGGGTACCGACCCGAACACCGGCGCCGGCGGTGCCAACGTGTGGCCGCACTCACTGCTGCTGGGGCTTCTGGAGGACGAGCCGGGCGACCCCGCGTCGCCGTACCGTGCGCTGCCTCAGGGGGCGGGCATGCGGGTGGCGATCCGCCGGACGATGCGGGTCGGTGAGCAGTCCGGAACCCCGCTGGAAGACCTCGGTGTGCAGCCCGATCACCTCCACCTGATGACGTCCCGGGACGTCCTCGAGGGCAACGCCGACCTGTTGGACCGGGCCGGCGAGCTGCTCGCGGCGATGCCCGTGCGGTCGTTGGCGGTCGACGCGACGAGCGACGGCGAGCGACTCCGGGTCGACCTCGACGCGACCAACGTGGAGTGGGTGACCATCCACGTCGACGGTCGGGTCCGCACCTCGGTGGATCTCACGCGGGGCTCAGGATCGGTGGTGATCGACCACGCGCCCGGCGCCCGCTCGGTATGGGTGGAAGGCGTCACCGGCGGGGTGCTGGTGGCGAGCAGGGTCGCACCGGTCGTGCCCGGCACGGTCGCTGGTCCGCTCCAGGCCCAGGAGCGCACCCGGGGTCGCGGGGTCGCGACAGCCGCCGGCACTGCCCTCAGCGGTGGCGACACCACCCTGATCTACCTGCACGGAGCCGGCAACAAACCCCCCGCAGCCGATCTCAAACGCAGCTGGGACCGCGACCTGTTCGGCCGCGACCTGGGCACCCAGAGCGTCATGGCGTACTACGCCGACCTGCTGCACGCTGCCCCGGCCGCGATCGTCGAGGACACCTGCAACGTGGCCGAAGCCATTTCCGGCGTCACCGGTGGCCTCGGCGCGGATCTCACCGCGATGACCGGCGCGGACCGCATGGCCGATGCTCGTGATCTGTTGTCCGAACTGACACCCGAGGGGCGCGAACTGGGGATCAGCATGTTGCTCAGCGTGGCGGTGCGGTCGGCCGGCGTGCGGCAGACCGGACTCAACCCGGAGGACGCCCTGGATGGGCTGTTGCCCCTTCCGCAGGCGGTGCGGACCGCCCTGCTGCGCGCACTCCTGCGTCGCCTGATCCCCGACGCCGACGCCTACCTGTTCACCGACCGCAAGGAGCCGATCCGCAACCGGCTGCGCCAGGTGATCGATGCGACGGGCGGTCCATTGGTGGTCGTCAGCCACAGCCTGGGCACGGTCGTCGCCTACGACGTCCTGTCCGAGCCGAGGTTCGCCGGCCGCGACGTCCGGGCCCTGTTCACCCTCGGCTCACCGCTCGGGTACACCGAGATCCAGGACGTGGTGACCCGACCCTTGCGCGTGCCCGGTCCTGTCCGGGAGTGGGTGAACGTGGCCGATGTCTTCGACGTCGTCGCCCTCGACGGCAGTATCGCCAACGACTTCAACGGCGGAGGGCGGCTCGTCGATGTGCGCGTCGACAACATCTCGCCCAACAACCACGCGGCCTGTGGCTACCTCGGCGCGGCTGCCGTGCGAGACCGGGTGGGTGCGTTGGTGGTACCTGCCTGAGCGACGGCCCCTGACCTGCCATTCCTCATAAACCGGTCACGATCCGCGCAGCAGGCGCACGACGGCGCGTTCGACAGCGGACCGGGCCGCGTCGTCGGCCGGCTCCGGGCCGCCGACCTGGCGCAGCGCGGCCAGCACCGTACGGCCCTCCTCGAACCGCTCGAGGACGCGCGGGTCCACGTAGGAGGCCCGCGCGACCGTCGGGGTGTTGCCGAGGTGGTCGGATACCTCGCCGATCGCCTGGTTGATCAGGCGGCGCCGAGCCCGGACCGACATCGGGACGCCACCGTCGGCCACCGCGACGGCCAGGCGCACCGCGGCGAGCACCGTCGCGTTCCAGGTGCGCAGGTCCTTGGCGGTGTACTGCTCCCCCGCCAGCTCCTTGACGATCGCATTGAGGTCCTCGGACCGCACATCGCGCCAGTCCCTCCGGATGCGGAAGGCCAGCAGTTCCTCACCTCCACCGCGGCGGCGCAGCAGCCCGTTGACGACCTTGTACAGCGGCGGATCCCGCAGTTCCAGCTCCCGCGACACCCCACCCTTGGCGGCGTAGCAGAACATGACCGCCCCACGGTGCAGCCGCACGTGCTCGCGGCGCAAGGTCGCGAGGCCGAATGTCCCGTCCTCGTCATCGCCACCGGAGGCGTACTGCTCCCCGCCGGCCCGGAACACTCCGATGTCGAGCATCCGGACGGCCGCGGCGAGCACCCGGTCACGACCCAGCCCGGGCTGGGCGAGGCGGCGGGCGACCTCCTCCCGAACCTGCGCCATCCGTCGGCCCAGCCTGAGCACCCGGTCGTGCTTCTCGACGTCGCGCTGGCGGCGCCACTCATCGTGGTAGCGGTACTGGCGGCGACCGGCCACATCGGTGCCGATGGCCTGGATGTGCCCCGTCGGTTCCGGACAGATCCACACCTCCTGCCACGCCGGCGGGATCACCAGGGCCTTCACCCGCGCGATCTCCGCCGGATCGGTGAGGGGCTCGCCCCGGTGGTTCAGATAACTGAACCCGCGGCCACGACGGCGGCGGGTCAGACCGGCCGAGGACGGATCGCTGCGGAGAAGTCCTGGGGGCACCGCGTCATTCACGTCCATCCGGTACCCCTTCCGCGACTTCACGACACGGGCATCGGCGCGATTGCCGGCGACGGCCGCGTTGCGTCGCCGGGTGCGTCAGCCCTCCTTCCCGATCGCGGAGCTCACCGCAGTCGGGGAGTCGAAACGATCAGGGGACAGGTGGCGCAGTGTCTGCAGGACGGCATCGTCGGCGCCCTCACGCTCGGCCGTCGCGATCAGCTCGTCACGGCTCGCCGGGTAGTCAAGACCGGACAGGAACTTCTGGACCTGGATGGGATTCACAGTCATGAGGACCCTCTACCCAGGAGCGAATGGGCGAAACGTCCAGCGCAGTCCGGCACGCCGATCAACGCCGGGTTGGTGCGGCTGCGGCCCTGCACATCGACAGTCCCCCTCACTCCCTGAGCAGGTCAGCCGGGGTGAACGTCAGGTCGGGGATGGCCGTCGGCACGATCGGATGAAGTCCGGAGACGGCTATGAGGAGCGCGGGCCCTCGACGGGCTCGCCTTCAGGATGGTATGACGGGCTCGCCTTCAGGATGGTATACAGCCAGGACCTGGCGGCTGCCTCCGTCGTCGACATGCAGCACCTCTGCGTAGCCGCCAGCCTGGGAGATGGTGCGAGCCTCCTGATGCGCGGTCTGTTCATCCCGCACGACGATGACGCCACGACGCCCGGGGACGGTCTGCCCACCGGGGGTGAACACGACACGGTATGCCCGGCGCTGCGCACGATCCGCCATCACCCTTCCTCCCAGACGTATTTCGGTGAACGATCGGCACCGCGCTCGGCGAGCACGTCCCGGTCACGACCACCTCGTTCCCGCAGCTTCAACGGAGTACCCCGTCCTGCGGTGCCTTACCGTGAGCCCTGGGTGATCGGGCCGCGGGGCGACACGGACGATACGTCGACAGTTCGATGCGTGGCCGCTGATTGGGTCAACTGGCGTTCCAGTGGGTACTGCCGTCAGTGACGGCAGGGAGTCCTGTCGTGGATCTTGAGCGCTGATGGCCAAGGGGATGTTCATGCAATCGCAACCTTCGACCTCGCAGCGCAATTCGTTGCCCTGCCTGCCGTTGTTCGGATACTGGACCGGAAAGCTCGACCCGGTTGCCGCACCTCGGCCCGGCGCGGTCTTCGAGCGGTTGACTGACGAGGACTACCAGCAGAGCACCCGGGAGCGTAAGTGATGGTGAGCGCTGCTCCGGAACGCGGGCAGAAACCGCGCGAGCTGCTGGATGATGGCCCGAAGCCGCCGCTGGAGGTGCGGTTGTATGTCCCGGTGCCCGAGGTCGTGGTGGTTCGGGTCAGTGGTCAGCTGGACGTGCTTTCGGTCCCGCTGCTGATCGAGCGGGCCGGCCAGCAGTTCACCCGCGCCCCCCATGTCGTCATCGACCTGAACGACGTGACATTCCAGGGGGAGGCCGGCGTGCAGGCGCTGCGCTTCCTGCACCGGCAGGCCGCCGCGGTGGGGACCCATCTACACCTGGCCGCCGATCAGTACTCCACCGTGCGATGCGCGCTACAGGTGGCCGAGCTGGATCAGCTGCTGCCGATCAGTTCCACCGCGGCGGCCGTCGTCAGCCGGCTCGTCCCTGCCTGCAACAACCGCGCCGCGACAAGAGCACCCGAGGACGATCCAGGCGCGTCGACGACATCGACCCGCCCAAACCGGCGGCGTCGCTCATCAGGGGCCGGCGGCGGCTCATCGGGGACCGGCGATGGCTCATCGGGGACCGGAAGTGGCTCGTCGAGTGCCGGCGGTGCCACTCGCCCAGCGCCTCTCGCGGGCGAGTGACCCGTGTCGACCTCGCCACTGGCGCCGCGGCCCGTGCGACCTCGCTACGACCTGCTACGGCGTCGTAGCGCCGCGTCGGATCCGCGCGACGATCGCGGTGGTCGAGTGGTCCGACAGGTAGCTCAGGATCCGGACCTGGCCGCCGAGCCGCTCGACCACCGGCGTCTCGGGCAGCATCTGCGGGGTGTAATCGCCACCCTTCGCATAGATGTCGGGTCGCACCAGCTCCAGCAGGTCCGCCGGGGTGTCCTCGTCGAACGCGGTCACCAGATCCACCGCGTCGATCGCGCCGACGACACCAGCCCGGTCCTCCAGCGGGTTCACCGGACGTTGAGGGCCCTTCAGTCGGGCCACGCTCGCGTCCCCGTTCAGCGCGACGACGAGCACATCTCCCAGCTCGCGGGCCTGCCGCAGGTAAGCGACGTGCCCGCGGTGCAGCACGTCGAAGCAGCCGTTGGTGAAGACGATTCGATGTCCCGTCCGGCGGTGCTCCCCCAGCGCCATCAGCAGGTCACGGCGATCCAGGACGGTGCCGCGGTCCGCCGTTGCCAACCGGGCGGCCACCGCGCCCGTGGAACAGACCACCGTCCCCGGCCGGTCCACGACCACGTCCGCGGCGCACTGGGCGAACGCCAGCGCCTGCTCCGCCGACGCACCGGTGCAGGCGGCGGCGGTCCACGCGGCGACGAAAGTGTCACCGGCACCGCAGGCCGCACTCTCGGGTGCCGGACGGGCAGCACCCCGGCGCACCGGTGGGCCCTGGGCGGGCAGGAGCAGCGCACCGTCGACGTCGAGTGTCAGCAGGACGGTCGCGCCACCGGCCTTGCTGACGAGTTCGCCGTGGTGCCCGACCCCCCAGGAAATTCTGTCGACGATGGGCACCGTCCCACTCACCAACCCCGCCGCCTCGACCAGGCTCGGGGCCACCACATCCGGGGCGAGCGGCGCCCACGGCGCCAGGTCGTGGGCATCGACGACGAGCAGCGGGATACGGGACCGCAACCGGGCCAACCGTCGCCGCAACCGCGCACCGAGAACCCCGAGCCCGTAGTCGGCCACCAGCACGGCATCGGCCGTCGGGCAGGCCTGCGTGACGGCGTCGGCCAGGGCGAGATCGGTGCAGCGACGGAGCGCTCCCTGCGGCGCAGTGTCATAGCGGGCCACCGGCTGACCAGCGGCGAGGAGTCGATGCTTGGCCGGGGTGCGCCGACCCAGTTCGACGACGCAACGCCCGACGCGCACCCCGTGCTCGCGCAACGCCCGGCGCAGCTCCCACCCGTCGGCGTCGTCGCCGAACACCGCGATGAGCTCCACGTCCGCCCCGAGCGCCGCGAGGTTCGCCGCGACGTTCGCGGCCCCACCGGGTGCCGTGGTGGCGCTGGCGATCTCCACGACAGGCACCGGCGCGTCGCGACCGACCCGGTGTACCGCGCCGGACAACCAGCCGTCCAGCAGGGCGTCGCCAACCACGACGACGTGCGGGCGGCGGACGCGGATGTCGCCGGCCAGCCAGGCCGGGGCGGGCGGGACGACTGCCGGGCTCAGGCCGTCGTCGATCGCCGGGCGGACGGGCATGTCGAGGCGGTCTGGCACCACGACTCCTCCTTCGTCATCGGTGGGCCCGGCGTCGGTGGACCCGGCGTCAGTGGACCCGGCGTCAGTGGACCCGGCGTCAGTGGACCCGAAATCGGTGGACCCGAAATCGGTGAGGCCGGCGGCGTCCCGATGCGCGGCTCGGCGGCCAGCTCGTGTACCGCAGCGGCGAGCCGCTCGGGGGCGACGTCCAAGCACTGGTGCTCGTAGGGGCACCGGAGCAGCCGGCACGGCGAGCACGCCACCGCCACCCCGAGCAACGCGGCCGGAACCGCTCGCGGCGGCATGTCCCCGGTTCGCTCCGTGCCCGCGTACGCGACGACGACGGGTGTCCCGAGGGCGTCGGCGAGATGCATGCCCCCGGAGTTGTTGGTGATCGCCACGGCGGCCCGCCCGACGACGGCGGCGAACCGGGGCAGGGTCATCGGCGCCAACGCCGACACCCCCGGGTGCGCGGCGGCGGCGATCACCTCGGCCACCAGGGCGGCCTCCGCGCCGGTGCCGGCCACGCGGACCGGTAGACCAGCGGCCGCGATCGCCGCCGCGGCCCGGCCGAAGCGCGCGGCCGGATAGCGCCGCGACGGGCAGGACGCCCCGGGCACCAGCACCGCGAACCGGATGCTCGCACCGAGCAGTCCGGCCGCGGCGGCGTCATCGACCTCGGGCACCCGCAGCCGCGGCTCGCGGCCCCGGGCCGGGACGCCGACGGCGGCGAGCAGGTGCAGCCCGCGATCGATCTGGTGGGTGGTGTCCGGTGGCGGGGTCACCCAGTGCGTGGCGACCGCTCCGCCGAACTCGCGTGAGTGCACGACGCGGATGCCGATCCCGGCCAGCAGTCCGATGTGCGCCGCGGGCCACGGCGACTGCGAGAACGAGGTCAGCACCAGCATCGTGTCGTAGCCCCGGTCCCGGATGCGCTCGACGAGCTCCCACTCCCGATCCGCGGTGTCCCCGCTCCCGCCGGGCAGCTGTTGCCAGCTCGGTGAGACCGTCAGGACGTCGTCCAGCCCAGGCACCAGCGGCGCGACGGCAGCACCGGCGGGTGCGGCCAGCAGGTCGATGCCTGCGCCGGGCGCGAACGCCCGCACCGCCCGGATCACCGGGCTCGCCATCACCACGTCGCCCAGGTTGTCGGCCCGCACCACGAGCACCCGCTGTAACGCGCCCGGATCCAGCGGTGCGCCCCGGTCGGCGCCGGGGTGCTGCCCGGGAACCTCCGGGACGGATCGACACGCGCTCAGGGCCGGGGAACCGCCAGCGGCCCCGGAGACGCTCAGGGCCACGAAGGCTCGGTGGCGGCGCACACGACGAGCTCCCGCACCTCGCACCCGGCGGGGCGGGTCAGCGCGAACAGCACGGCCTCGGCCATCTGGCGCGGATCGAGCAGCTGCGCGTCGGGACCCGGCCGGTACTGCTCGGGGCGGCCGTCGAAGAACGCGGTGTCCATGCCGCCGGGGATCAGCGTCGTCAGGCCGACCACGCCAGCCAGCTCGGTGGCCAGCGCCCGGCTCAGCCCGATGACCCCGAACTTCGACGCGCAGTAGGCACTGGCATCCGACAGCGCCCGCAGCCCCAACGTCGAGGCAACGGTGACGATCCGGCCGCGGCTCTCCCGCAGCCAGGGGAGCGCACCGCGGATGACCGCGGCGGTGCCGAGCAGGTTGACCCGGACGACACGGTCCCACTCGTCGCCGGGCACCTCCTCGAGCCGGCCGCAGATGTCGGTGCCGGCCGCGGTGACGACGGCGTCGAGGGTGCCAGCTCGGTTGATCAGTTCGGTGACGGCCAGTTCGGCCGCGCGCGCGTCGGCCAGATCGGCGAGCACCGCCGGAGCGTCGTGGAGGTAGCGGTCCGAAGGATCGGTGGGATCGACGCGGTCCAGCAGCAGGGGCCGTCCGCCCGCCGCCGCAACGGCCCGGGCCACCGCGCGACCCAGCCCGGAAGCCGCTCCGGTGACCAGGACGGTACCGAGGCTACGAACCTCACTCCCGGCCGCGTCCGGTCGGGGCGATGTCGGCAGTGTCGGCGACGTCGGCGATGTCGGCACTGTCGTGGACGTGGATGTCATCGACTGTCCTCTCGTATCGGGTTCAGGACGCGGCGCGCGCAGCGGCGGAGACGGTGGCCGCGAGCGCAGCCTCGACGGCCCGGCAGACCATGTGCACCGCAACGAGGTGCGACTCCTGCACCGTGGCCGCGTCGCCGGGCAGGCAGACCGATGTCGCGCACCGCAGGGACAGCGGGTTGGGGCCCGGGCCGGTGAGCGCCCAGGGGTCGGCCCCGCAGTCGTGCGCGGCCCCGGCCGCGGCGACGAGGTTCTCGCTGCGTCCGCTGGTCGACAGCAGCAGCACGACATCGCCGGGACGGGCATGGGCGCGGACCTGGCGGGCATAGGTCTGCGCGTAGCCGTAGTCGTTCCCGATCGCGGTCAGGCTGGACGTCTCCGCGTGCAGCGCGATCGCCGACAGCGGCGCCCGGTCGCGGTCGAACCGGCCGACCAGTTCGGCGGTGAGGTGCTGGGCCTCCGCGGCGCTGCCGCCGTTCCCCGCGACCAGCAGCCGCGAACCGGCGCCCAACCGCTGCGCCAGCTCGGTGCCCCAGGTGGCCAACGCCAGGCCGGCCGCCCGAAGCGCGGGCAGCGCGGCCGCGAGACGGTCGACGTGATCGTCGAGCTCCCGCACGACCTGCGATCTCGCCGCGGCCGTCATCGAGCGGCCTCGAAGGCGAACGGCGCGGCCGGACGTTCGCCGCGCTCGTTGATGACCTGTTCGTAGACAGCCGCGGTGGCACCCGCGATCCGTGCCCACCCGAAACACGCCAGCGCCCGGTCCCGACCCGCGATCCCGAACGCCTGCACCATCGTCGGCTGGGAGAGCAGGCCCCGCAACGCCACGGCCAGCCGGGCGGGACGGCGCGGGAGCACGTGCACCCCGGTGACCTGGTCGACCACCGTGTCCGTCATCCCCCCGACGGGGGCGGCCACCACCGCCGTGCCGCAGGCCATCGCCTCCAGTGCCACCATGCCGAACGGCTCGTACCACGGCACGCACACCACCGCGTCGGCCGATCGCAGGAGTGCCGGAACCCGGTCTCGTGGCACCGCCCCCAGAAACCGGACCCGGTCGCTCACCCCCGCCGAGACCGCGACCCCGCGCAGCCGTCGCGCGTCCGCGTCCTCGTCGAGGGCGTTCACCTCCGGTCCGCCGGCCACGAGCAGCTCGGCCCGTGGCACCCGCCGCATCGCGTGGATCAGCTCGTCGACGCCCTTGCGGCGGACGAGGCGACCGATCGACACCAGCCGCGGCACGTCGGGGCGGCGCTCCAGGGCAGGTCCGCCCGGCGAGAACATCTCGAGGTCCACCCCGCACGCGACGACGGCGATCTGCTTGCGCACCACCCCGAGGCGCGACAGTTCGAACGCCTCATCGGCGCACGTCGCGACCACCCGGTCGACCCGGCCGGCCACCACTCGCTCGGCGGCCACCCGGCCCGGTGGGCTGGTGTCGTCCCGGCCCTGATGGCGCCGCTTGACCGCACCCAGGGCGTGGAAGGTCTGCACGACGGGGATCCCGAGCCGCGCGGCAGCGGTCACCGACGCGAGGCCCGACATCCAGAAGTGCGCGTGCACGATGTCGGGCCGCTGCGTCGACCAGGCGCTCTGCAGCGCGGCCGCCATCCGGGGCACGTGCGGCACCAGCCGGTCCTTCGGGATCCGGATCGGCGGCCCGGCATCGATGTGTCGCACCGTCACCCCGGGGGCGTACGGCACGGCCGCCGGGAGTTCCGGCGCATCTCGCCGGGTCCAGACGTTCACCTCGTGACCGGCCGCGGCGAGTGCCCGGCTCAGCTCGGCCACGTGCACGTTCTGGCCACCGGAGTCCGGCCCACCGAGGATGGCCAGGGGACTGGCGTGTTCGGACACCATCGCGATGCGCACAGCGTCACCTCCTCCCGTTCGATGTCGCATTCGACACGGACCGGACGGTCCGTCGTCGCAGGTGGTGCTCCGTGACCGTCCGGTCGAGCACCTCTTCCCAGTCGGCCAGGAACCGGGCCAACCCGTATCGGCGCACCGCGTGTGAACGGGCCGCGGCCCCCCGCAGGCGAGCGAGGTCGAGGTCCGCGACGAGCTCGCGGACCGCCACCGCGAGCCGGGCGGGGTCGGTGCCGCAGTACCCGACATCGGGCGGCACCGCCTCCATCACCTCGGTGGCGGCCAGCGCCACCACCGGCATCCCCAGGTGCATGGCCTCGATGAGCGAGAGACCCAGGGACGTCCAGCGGATCGGGTGCAGGTACACCCGGCGACGGGCCATCTCGTCGTGCATCCGGTCCTGGGGCAGGTCACCGCATCCGACGATCCGCTCGGGCTCGCCGAGCGCGTCACCCAGCCCATCGGTGCCCATCCCGAACACGTGCAGCGGCGCCGCGGCGGCCAGCCCGGGCAGCAGATCGGTGCCGGTGATGCGCCCCCGGCGCACCGGCTCGTTCACCACGACCGCGGCGGCGGGAAGCTCACCGGTGAAACGGCGGCCGGGGTCGACCACGCCGTGCTCGACGACGGTCGCGCGGGTGGTGCCGGCGTCCCAGACCAGGGCGTTGAAATGGGTGACGTGGACGAGGAGCAGGTCGTCGCGGTCGGCCATCGGGTGCCGGGTGGCCACGGCCGGGCCGCGCGGGGTGTTGTGCTCCAGGTACACCGCGGGAACGTCCCGGCCGGGGATGCGGCGCAGCCAGCCGGTGACGAGCTCGAGCTCTTCGGGTCGCTGCAGCACGACCAGATCGACGGGTTCGTCCGCGAGCCGGGCCGCGGGCACCTCGACGGCGCCGGCGGGCCAGTCCCAGGCCGCGGGCCGGCCGCCGCCCCACGGCCCACGTTCGGGCAAGGTGGGAAGCAGATAGCGGTGCTGGCCCTGGACGAACGCCGTGGTCCACGAGCCGTGCACGTGCCAGAGCAGGATGTTCATGCCGGAACCCCCCACTCGCCGGGCCTGGTCAGCTGATCCACTGCCGCGACGACCTCGGCGGGGCCCACCCCGGCCAGGCAGGGATGGCCGGGCACCGGGCAGTCGCGCGCCCGGGTGTCTCGACACGCAGCCCGCTGGTCACCGAGCAGCACGTGCGGCACCCCGTAAGGTCGCCACCGCACCGCGGGCACGACCGGGGCGAACAGCGACACCACCGGCGTGCCGACGGCGGCCGCGAGGTGCGCGGCGGCGGTGTTGCCCACGATCACGGCGTCGGCGCCGTGCAGCACGCCGGCCAGCTCGGCGAAACTCGTCCGGCCACCGAGGTCGAGGCCGTGGCGTCCGGCGACCTGCGCGGTCAGCGCCCGCTCGCCCACCCCGCCGGTGACGACGACGCGCCACCCCCGTGCGGCGAGCAGTTCCACCGCGGCGCCGTGGTGTTCGGCGGGCCAGCGCCGGGCGCCGACCGCGGCACCGGGGTGCAGCACGACGTAGGCCCGCCCACCCGCCCGTGCGGTGCGCAGCGACGCGGGCGGCGTCCCCGTCCGGACAGCCAGCCGGCCGTGGTCTCCCGTCGCGGGGGTGAATCCCGCAGCGGCCACCACGGCCAGCGCCCGCTCCGGTTCCGGGAGGTCGTCGGGAAGGGTCTCACCGGGCCGGAGCCGGACGTCGAGCAGCGAACCCGGATAGTCGACCGAGGCCCCGGTGATCCGCCCGATCCCGGCCAGGCGCAGCACGAGCGCGGTGGGCAGCGACGACTGATGAAACGAGGTGAGCACGACGGCCTCAGCGAACCGGCGAGCCGCGAGCTCGCGCACCAGGGCGTCCACCTCGCCGCCCACCACCGGTGGCGGGTCGGCGAGCACCCACGGTGCGGCCCAGGTGATGACGTCGACGACACCCGGCAGCAGCAGCCCCGCGTCCGTGCCGGCCGGCCCGCACAGCAGGGTGACCTCGGTATCGCGGGCCGCCGCGACGGCCCGTACCGCAGGCCCGGCCAGCAGCACGTCCCCGGCCCCATCCAGGCGTACGACCAGCACCCGACGGGTCATGCCGCAGTGACCCGAGCTCCCAGCAGGTACCGAGCTCCCAGCAGGTACCGGACGGCGGTGAGCAGGTCGGGCGCGACGACCCGCGCCGTGCGCACCTCCTCGGCCCGGGTGACGGAGGTGGGCACGAGCACGCCGGTCGCACCGGCCGCCTCGGCCGCGGCGACGTCGGCACCGATATCGCCGATCACGGCGATCCGCTCCGGTGCCACCCCCAGCTCGGCCGCGGCGCAGAGCACCATCCCGGGCCGGGGCTTGCGGCAGGAACAACCATCGGCGGGCCCGTGCGGGCACATTCGCCACACGGCGAAGGGTCCGAGCAACGCGTCGACCCGGGCGTTGACCGCATCGGCCTGGGCCGGACTGATCAAGCCGCGGGCGATGCCCGACTGATTGGTGATCACCCCGACGGGTATCCGCGCGGCGTGCAGGACGGCGAGAGCTCGGGCCGCACCGGGCACGGGCTGTACCCGGCCGGGATCAGCGTTGTACGGCACGTCCACGACGAGCGTGCCGTCCCGGTCGAACAGCACAGCTGTCGGCGGGTCGTGGCCGGGGTCTGGGGTCACACTGAGAGGTCGGCTACCTGGCGACCGGATAAACCACCAGACACGAAACTGCTACTCACCGTCATGACTACTACTACCCGTAGTCGAAAACGGGGCGCGATGACCGATTTCGTCAACTGTCACGGGGTACGCAGCGCGTGTCCACCAGGAGCGCGTGTCCACCAGGAGGAGGTACGGGTCATGCGGATCGGCGCCGCGCCGATGTCGGCGCGCCGAAGTGCCCTGTGCGACGACGACCTGTCCGGTGTCGTCACGCAGCTGCTGGCCCATGACCAGCGCGTGCGCGGGCTGCCCCTGCGCGCCCACGTCGACGGTGGGGTCGTGCACCTGACGGGTGACGTCGAGCGGCCTGCGGAGCTGGCGCTGGCCCGCGCCCTCATCGGGCGATTCGGCGGCGTGCACGCGGTGTGGGACCGGGTCCGGGTGGCTGGGCGCAACCCGCTCGTGCTCGACCTGGGCTGCGGCGACACCCGACAGTACCCGGACAACATCGGTGTCGACCGGCGGCGCACAGCATCGGTCGCGGTACAGGCGGAGCTCGCGGTGCAGCCCGAGCTCGCGTCGGGCCTGCCGTTCCGCGGCGGCTGCGCCGATCGGATCTTCGTCGTACACGTGCTCGAGCACCTGCCCGACTTCCTGCCGCTGATCGACGAGTGCCACCGGCTGCTGCGCCCCGACGGGATCCTGCACGTCCTGTCCCCGTGGTGGAAACACGTCAACGCCGTGGCCGACCCCACCCACGTCCGCCTGCTGGACACCCAGACGATCAAGGGAATCTGCGCGTACGCCGGTCGCCCCCGGCGCTGGTGTCCACTGCATGTGAGTTGCGACGGGGCCACCGTGTTCGCCGACCTCACGCCGACCGAGCAGCGAGTGCCGGACGCGGTGCTGGCGCGGTTCTTCGACTGATTTGCGCACCACTCACGTTTGCCGGCCGCGTCAGCGGTCATCTTCCCTTGTGGACCGGACCGAACCAGGGACCCCAGCCGAGCTCGACGTGCTCGTCCCCACCTGTGACCGCCCCGTCGAACTCGCCACCACCCTGGCCGGGCTCGCCGGGCAAGGCCATCCCTTCGACGTCCTCGTCAGCGACCAGTCCGGCGCTACGGCCTCCTACGACACCGCTCCCGCACGGAGCATGCTGCGGGTACTCGCGGCAGCCGGGCGGCGGGTCCGTACCCACCGCCACCTTCCGCGACGCGGCCTGGCCGAGCACCGCGCAGCCATGCTGGGGACCTCGACCGCGCGGTACGTGCTGTTCTGCGACGACGACGTCTGGCTCGAACCGGGCACCGTGGCCCGCCTGCACGAGGCGATCACCGAGCTGGGGTGCGGGCTGGTGGGAGCCGCGGTGCAGGGACTGTCCTACCTCGACGACCACCGTCCCGCCGAGCTCGAACCGTTCGAACGGTGGAGCGGGGCACCCCGGCCCGAACGGGTGGAGCCGGGCACCGCCGCCTGGGGCCGCTGGACGTTGCACAACGCCGCCAACCCCACCCACCTGGCCCGGCGCCACGTCCGGCCCGGCGAGCGCTGGGTTGCCTACAAGATCGCCTGGGTCGGCGGGTGCGCACTCTATGATCGCCGCGCCCTCGACGCCGTCGGCGGCTTCGACTTCTGGCAGGCGCTGCCCCCGGCACACTGCGGCGAGGACGTCCTGGTGCAGCAGCGGGTCATGGCGCGCTTCGGCGGAGCCGGGATCCTGCCGTCGGGCGCGGTCCACCTGGAATCACCCACCACCGTGCCCGACCGGACGGTGCAGGCCCGCGACGTGGTCGGAGCGCTCTGGTGAAGCCGGTTGTGGTCCTGGGTGACGTGCTGCTCGACGAGGACGTCGACGGGCGGGTCGAGCGGCTGTGCCCGGACGCGCCCGCACCGGTGTTGGAGGTCGACGGCGGGTCGGCACGGCCGGGCGGCGCGGGGCTCGCCGCCGCGCTGCTCGCCGCGGACGGGGTGGCGGTCCGGCTCATCGCGGCACTCGACCACGACGGTCCGGCCCGGACGCTCCGGACGATGTTCCACGGCTGCGTCGATCTCGCGACCGGACCCGCACAGGGTGGCACCGTCGTCAAGACGCGACTGCGGGCGTCGGGCCGGGTGTTGCTGCGCGCCGACCGGGGCGAGGGACGCGCGGGCGCCGGATTCGGTCTGGCCGTCGAACCGGTCCTCGGCGAGGCGCTCGACGGGGCCGGTGCGGTCCTCGTGTCCGACTACGGGCGTGGCGTGGCCGCCGATCCCATCGTCCGGGCGGCCGTCGTCGAGGCGGTGCGGCGCGGTGTACCGGTGGTGTGGGACCCGCACCCGTGCGGCGCGCCACCGGTCCGCGGTGTGGCCGTGGTCACCCCCAATCTGTCCGAGGCGTGCGGCGCGCTCGGCGTCCCCGCACCGGAGGCCGCGGATGTGGACGCGGTGCTCGATCTCGCCGACGCGCTGCTCGACCGCTGGTGCGTCGAAGCGGTGGTGATCACCCTCGGGGCGCGGGGCGCGGCGGTTCGCCGGGCGCGCGACGGCGGCGTGGCGGTGCCGGCCCACCCGGCAGTGGACGGCGACCCGTGCGGGGCGGGCGACCGGTTCGCCGGGTGCGTGGCCAGCCGGCTCGCCGCCGGAGTGCCGCTGCACCGTGCGGTCGAGGACGGCGTGCTCGCCGCAACGGGGTTCGTCGCCGGGGGCGGAGCGGGCACGATCCGGCGGACTCCGGACGGGTGGTGCCAGCCCGTCCGGGCGAGCGCTGTCGGGCGCCTGCGACCGAGATGAGGGTTCTCATTCGCGGCCGGGCGCCGTCAGCGGCCCGCAACCGGGCAGAGCAACCGTCGCCCGGCGCGCAACACGTCGTCGACGCTCACCCCCAGCAGCGCCGGATCACGACGATCGGCGAAGGGGTCGCCGCGTCGGGCTTCGGGCACCGTGAGTGCGAGGTGCGGCCCGTCGGCCGGCGGACCCCACTGCGCCGGGGACACCGGTCCGAACAGCACCACCGACGGCGTCCGGTAGGCCGTCGCGATGTGAGCGATACCGGTGTCGCCGCTGATCAGCAGGCCGGCGCCCGCCACGAGCCCGCACAGCTGCCGCAGCGACGTCCTCCCGGCGAGAACCCGGGTCAGGGGCAGACCGGCGCCCCGGGCCACCGCGACGGCCAGGGGCCGCTCATCCGCTGAGCCGGTGAGCAGCACCCGGTGCCCGGCCTCGTCAAGCGCGGCAGCGACCGCGGCAAAACGCTCGGCAGGCCAACGCTTGGCACCGTACCGAGCACCCGGATGCACCAACACCGGCGCCGGATCGGGATGCGGGGCACCGGCAGGTACCTGGAGAGCGACGTCCCCGGGATCGGTCCGGATCCCGTAGGCCTGGAGCAGCGCGCACCATCGCTCCCGCTCGTGAGCATGGTCCCGGGCCACCGCGGCCCACTCGGGACCGGGCCAGCCGTCGGCCCGGAACCCGATCCGGGTCCGCGGAGCCAGGGCGTCGAGCGCGCGGTGGCTCAGCGGCCCGGTGCCGTGCAGGTTCACGGCAACGTCAGGCCCGGCACCGGTCCAGGCCACCGCCGCCGGACCCGCCGTCGGCAGCACCGCGTCGACCGCGCCGATGAGCTCGGCCAGCGGTGCAAGGACCGGTGGGGCGGCGAGCACGAGCCGATGCCCGGGATACGCTCGGCGCAGCGCCCGGAGCGCAGGCACGGCCACCAGCAGATCGCCCAGGTGCAGCGCACGCAGTACCAGCACCGCCGGCCGGCCGGATCCCGTCACCTCCACGGGCCACGGTTACCCGGACAGGCCCCGGGTAACCGCGCCGGTGACCTCGAGCATCAACACCACAGAGCCGCGTACCGGCTCGAGCACCAACACCGAGGAACCGCGTACGGGTTCGAGCACCAGCACGCCCGGACAACCGCTCGACGGAGTGTGCCGGATCGCGGTGCTGCGCTGCAATGCCCTGGGCGACTACCTGATGACCACTCCGGCTCTGGCGGCGTTGCGCCGCACCTACCCCGATGCCGAGATCGTCCTCGTCGGAGCCCGCTGGCATGCCGAGTTCCTGCGCGGACGGCCGGGTCCGGTGGACCGGGTGGCGGTGCTGCCCGAGGTGCCGGGCCTGGCGGGCCAGCCGCGCGGGGCGCCGCCGAACGTCGAACTCGACAGCTTCCTCGCCGAGCTGCGGGCACAACGATTCGACCTTGCGCTGCAGCTGCACGGCGGGGGTGCGCGCTCCAACCCCCTGGTGGCGGCCTTCGGGGCCCGCTGCACCGCCGGGCTCCGCGCGGCCGAGGCACCCGCGCTGGACCGCTGCGTGCCCTACCGTTACTACCAGCCCGAGACGTCGCGCTGTCTGGAGGTCACCGCGCTGGTCGGGGCAGACGGACCACCGGACTACCCGCGCCTGGCGGTCACCGACATCGAACGCGAACACGCCGCGGAGCTGTTGCCCGGCGACGGCCCGTGGGTGGCGGTGCACCCGGGGGCGACCGACCCGCGCCGGCGGTGGCCACCCGAGCGCTTCGCCGCCGTCCTGGACCGGCTCGCCTCGGCGGGGGCCCGACCGGTCATCGTGGGTGCGCCGGACGAGCGCGACGTCGCCGACGCGGTGCTCGGCGCGGCCCGGTCCTGGCCGCTCGACCTCACCGGCGCGACGAGCCTCGCCGAGCTCACCGGCGTACTGGACCGGTGCACCGTCGTCATCGCCGACGACAGCGGGCCACTGCATGTGGCCCACGCGACCGGGACCCCGACCGTGGGACTGTACTGGTGCGGCAACGCGATCAACGCGGCACCACCACGCCGCGCGACCAGCCGTCCGCTGCTGAGCTGGACCATCCACTGTCCCGAGTGCGGCGCGGACTGCACGCCGGTAGGGCACCCGCACCGGACCGGTGAGGGTTGTGCCCACCGACCGTCCTTTCTCGATCAGATCCCGGTCACCGAGGTCGTCGAGGAGGCCCTCGACCTGCTGGCAACCGGTCAGACTGATCTCGGTGGTCGGCCTGCTCGATCATCCGTCGAGAGGGGGTAGCAGTAACGATGCGGCGTCAGTATAGTGGCAATCGCCCCCAGACCCCGGGCTTTTCTCCGGTATAACCGGGCTGGTTGATGTGCCCGTGAGTTGAAGGAGATTGCTGTGGTAGCGAATGCTGAAAGCAGTCGGAATATTCGCTTGGCTCCGTTGACAGTCATGGCCACTGTCGATGCCGACACCGGGTCCACCACGGTGCTCACCGTGGAAGGTGAAGTTGACATGCTGACGGTGTCCGGCCTACGTCGGCGTCTCGGAGACGCCTTCAACGCTGACCCGACACACCTCATCGTCGATCTCTCCGGAGTCGGGTTCCTCGGGTCACACGGGCTCGCCGCCCTGCTTGATGCTCAGGAACGTGCGGGCCTGGAAGATCGTGGCTTCGCTGTGGTGGCAAAGGCACGAGCGGCGCGACGGCCGATCGAGATCAGCGGGCTCGCTGAGGTGTTGAATCTCTGCGAGGACCTGGATCAAGCGCAGGTAGCGGTGTACGGCGCGAGGCACCCCGGTTAGCTGGTGCGTTGCGGGAGTCGCTACCAGACCATCCCAGCGTCGGACAGCACCGGGGCTCCCCGGCCCGCGAGGTGGATCGTTGCTGATCCGATCAGGTTCCAGCGACGGGCACCGATTACTTCCATCACCGACCGCCGTGAGCACTTGGTCACGCTCGAATGCGTGGACCAAGCCGGGGTCGGCGGTCAACTCTTCGGCGTCTGCGGCGCGGCGGTGCTGCCGACACCGTGCGTGTCGCCGCCCGGCCCGCATTGTGCGCTGTGCGATGCCGCCGTTCAGACGAGCAACCGTCTCCCGGTGCGGCGCCTCGGCAGAGAGCGGCCGGCTCGGCTTCAGTGGATCATCCAATGGATTGGCCGGGCAACACGATGAACCAGCGGCAAGATCGACCCGTCTCGACCTACGCCCACGGGATCTTCGAGATACCGCGGGACGCCTCCGCTAACAACGCGTCACATCGATGTTCCCACTCGGCGACGCTCTTCCGCGCCGGACACATCAGAGACCCTCCTTATCCGAGTGGCGCCGAGTACGGCATCCTGGCCAAGCGAGTAGTAGTGATCGACTGGCTGGGCGCCCGGGATGAGTCCGGGACGTGTCGGTGTCTGCGCGCCCTCGATGAGCTTCGTGGCGCAGTGCCCGGAACCGTCGCCCTGCCCGCCAATCTGTTCTGGCCGGGCCCGGCGCCACGGTCCGTCCGGTGGAACAGATGTATCTGCCACCATAGGTGCGGGCAGCCTGGCGACCACTCCTCGGCTCCGCCCGCGCAGCAGCCTGATCTCATGCCGCTGGAGCCCCTGCAGGAGCGCATCACACGGACTGCGCTGGCCCTCCCCGAAGCCGTCACCCTCGCCCTCGCCAGCGGCGACGCGATGATCGTACGGCTTCGTCACCCGCCTCACTGAGAGCCCGCCCACGTTGCGCATCAGCTCGACGCCCGCACCAGCGCGACGTCGTAGTGGCCCCGCCTCGATCTCGGCCATCGTGGCGAGCAAGGCCAGGCTCCCCGACGTGCACGCCACCTCGTGACCGGCGGGCAACACCGACCAGGCCGGGTCCAGCGACGTGAGCGACACACCCAAGCCGGGCCCAGCAAGGTGAGTGACACACCGAGGTGGGCCTGCCCGGTGAACAGCTCCGCTGCGAGGTTACCGACGGCGCCGTCTCGATGTCGGCCACGGACATCTCGGCGTCGGCGAGGCGCCGGTGACGGCCTCGGCCAGTATGTCGCGCAGCGGCTCGTCGGAGACCCGCGGCCAGTTGACCACGAAGTCGGTCTGCGCTCCGCCCAGCACGAACACCTGCTCGGTCATGTGCCCACGATCGTCGGCGGCGGGCCTGTGGACAAGTCCCGTGTGTTGTCGGGGCGCCGTGCCACACTCGTCCGCATGACCGCCCTACCCGTGCCGCCAGCACAAATGTGGCCGATGACGGCCGCCGAGTACGCCGCGACGCCCGAGGACGCGGAGAACCGTTACGAGCTGCAGGAGGGTGCGGTCGTCATGCCGGCGAGACCGGTACCCGATCACCAGGACTGCCTCGGCGAGCTGTACGCCCAGATTCGTGGCCAGACACCTCGCCACCTCAAGACGTTGATGGAGGTCGACGTCGACCTGCACCTGGTACCGCCCAGCCACCCCGGGACTGTGCGGGTGCCCGACCTCGTGGTGGTCACCCGCGATGCGTTCCTGCGGGTGCGCCACGAGGGCGGGCTGCTGCGCGCCGCTGACACCGTGCTCGCGGTCGAGATCCACTCCACCGGGACGAAGCGCACCGACTCGGTGATCAAACACAGCGAGTACGCCGACGCCGGCATCGGCCACTATTGGATGGTCGATCTCCTCGACGGCCCGAGCCTCACGGCCTGCCACCTCGCCGGGGAGTTCGGCTACGCGAACGCGGCCCCCGCACGGGGTGCCTTCAGCACCGAGGTTCCGTTCCCCGTGCGCCTCGACCTGCACGCAATCCACTGAGCATCGACAACTTTGCTCGGCCATCAGCGGCTCCCCGTCCGGGCCACGCTCGGCGGCGGCGGGCCTGTGGACAAGTTCCGGACGGTGTCGGCCCACAGTGCTCCACTGACGACCATGACCGCCCTTCCCCTACAGCCGCCCAGCCCGTTGACGGCCGCCGAGTCGCGCGCCGCGCTGGGCGAGGCGTTCGACGGGCGCTACGAGCTGCAAGAGGGCAGCGTCGTACCCGCCGGACAAGCAGCCGGGCACCATCAAGCTGGTGATGGAGCAGATGGAGCAGATTGCTCCGCGGTACGTGAAGGTTCGCAGTGCGGCACATTGTGAGCTGTCCGTCGCCAGCTGCGGACGACTGGTGGGTCTCGGTCGGTTCTGTTCGTCGTCGCCTTCTCCCGTCAGGCGAGCAGCGCACGAATATCGTTGGCGTCGAGGCCGGAGCCGAAGACGTTGCCGTCGTCCATGACACCGGAGAACAGCTCGGCCTTTCTGCTCGCCAGGGCCAGCACCTTCTCCTCGATGGTGTCCTTGGCGATGAGGCGGTACACCATGACGTTGCGGGTCTGCCCGATGCGGTGCGTGTGGTCCACCGCCTGCGCCTCGGTTGCCGGGTTCCACCACGGGTCGAGCAAGAAGCAGTAGTCCGCCTCGGTCAGGTTCAACCCGAATCCGCCCGCCTTGAGGCTGATCAGGAACACCGGCACGGTCCCGTCCTTGAACCGCGCCACGACCGCGGCCCGGTTCCGGGTCTTGCCGTCGAGATAGCTGTACCCGATGCCTGCGGCGTCGAGCCGCTCGCGCACATAGCCGAGGAACCCGGTGAACTGGCTGAAGACCAGTGCACGGTGCCCGCCGTCGATCACCTCACTGAGCTGGTCGAACAACGCATCGACCTTGGCGCTGCCCAGATGCCGGTGCTCGGCATCAACGAGTCCGGGATGCAGGCTGAGCTGGCGCAGCAGGGTCAACGAACGCAGGATCGTGAACCTGTTGCGGTTCACGTCGTCGATCAGGCCCAGGATCTTCTGCCGCTCTCGCTGCAGGTGCTGCTGATAGATCCGACGATGGCGCGGATCCAGCTCCACGTCGAGGACCTGCTCCTGCTTCGCGGGCAGGTCGGCCGCTACCTGGTCCTTGGTCCGGCGCTTGACCAGCGGCTTGATCCGCCGCCGCAGCCGGCCCAGCAGCTCGGCATCAGCCTGCTTCTCGATCGGTCGCGCGAAGTGATCACGAAACCGCGTCGGGCTCGGGAACAGCCCCGGGGCGGTGATCGACAGCAACGACCACAGCTCCATGAGGTTGTTCTCCATCGGCGTGCCGGTGATCGCCAGCTTGAACGGTGCCGGCAACCGCCGTGCACACTGATAGACCTTCGACTGATGGTTCTTCGTGAACTGGGCCTCGTCCAGGACCAGACCCGACCAGCCCACCGCGGAGTAGGCCTCGAAGTCGAGCCGGAACAATGTGTACGAGGTGACCACCACGTCCGCGCCTGCAATGATCTCGTCGAGCTCCTGACCCCGGCGCCGCATCGTGTCCGAGATCGACACCACCCGCAGCCCCGGCGCGAAGCGCGCTGCCTCAGCCGGCCAGTTCGGCACGACGCTGGTCGGCGCGATGATGAGGAACGGGCTCATGATGGGGTCGGCCTGTTTGACGTGGCAGATCAGCGCCAGTGTCTGCAGCGTCTTGCCCAGCCCCATGTCGTCGGCGAGGATGCCGCCGAGCCGGAACCTCCACAGAAACGCCAGCCAGCCGAACCCGTCGCGCTGGTACGGCCGTAGCCGCGCCGACAGGGTCGCCGGCAGCTCCGTGGCCGAGATCTCCGCCAGCGACAGCAATCCCGCCACCTGCTGCTGCCAGGCCCTCGCCTGCCGGTCGATCACACCCAGCTCGGTCAGCTCGTCCCACAGTCCCGCCTGGAAGCGGCTGATCCGCAGCGAGCCCCCGGAGGCGTCCTGCAACGCCCGCGCCTCCTCGATGAGACTGCGCAACGCCTGCAGCTCGGGCTTCTGCAGGGAGAAATAGGCACCGTCGGCGAGCAGGAGGTCCGACTCGCCCGCGGCCAGCGCCACGAACACGTCGGTGAACGGGACCTCGCGCCCCTCGACGGTGATACTGACGCCGAGATCGAACCAGTCCGTCTCGCCCGCCACCTCGTCGGTCGACACGCCGATGCGCAGCGAATCGCCCGCCTCCCGATAGGACACCGGCTGGCCGCTCACCTCGACAGCGACCCTGGGGATGCCGGCCAGCAGCGGCAGCACTTCGGTGGTGAAACGCATCGTGTCCAGGCCACCCAGGTCGGCGAGCGGCACGAGGCCCTGACCCGGGTCACCGCCGCGCAACCCGAACCGGTCGAGCGGGACGTCGAGCCCGTCCAGCACAGCCCGCTCCATGGCCAGGTCGCGATACTCATCGTCGGCACCGGAGGGCCCCAGCGGCGCACGTACCTGCGAATCGCCCACCTCGTAGGCCCACTCCCAGCTGACGGCGAGATCGTGACCCGCACCGTAGGACGCCCGCAGCACCAAGGTGGGCTCCGAGATCGTCGGTGGTGTGAACGACCCGTCGGACGAGACGACTGCTGCCCGGCTCCGCATGCGCGGGTAGAACTCGTTACGGAACCGGTCCTGTTCCCCGGCGGGCACCTGCAGGCGCTGGCCCCCCAGCGCCATGCGTTGCAACTGCGGCGGCACGGACCTGGCGAGCTTTGCCAGCCAGATGCGCCAGTCGGCGGCGTCCTTGCCCCGGGCCTGCGCGCCCGACACGTACACCACGCCGTGGCCCTCGGCACCGATGAACCGGACCGGCACCGCGGCCACGTCGTTCCCGTCGATCCGGAGCACCGGCGCGATGACGAGCGAACCCGGGACCTCCCCGGCTGTCACGTCGAGGCACAGCTCGCCCCGGCCGTACCTCTCGATCGCACCGAGCCCCTTGCGAGCGTGCACCGTCTGCAGGCCGATCGCCGCAGCCTCGTCCAGGATGGACCACAGCTGCCGGCTCTCGAAGGCGGCCAGATCGATCGTCTTGTCCTCCCGGTAGGAGTAATAGCCCGACGGACCCGTGCGCGATCGGTACAGCGCGTGCAACTCCTGGAGCAACCGCAGATGAGAGGCGCGGCAGTCACCGAAGTTGTAGGGCGAATCGAGCTTGCTCCAGCTCATCCCGCCGCCGACCCAACCGGTCCGGCCCGGCCGTACCAGCCGGGCCAGCAGCTTCGAACCCACCCGCGGTGACCGGGGATGTGGCGAGGCACCACCCGCAGCACCGGACAGGGTCAACTCGATGGCCAGCTCCCCGCCATCGAGGTGCGGTTCGGAGCCCGGCAGCGCTGGCTCGAGCAGCGATCCCAGGGACTGCTCCCAGCTCGCTACCGGCGGGCTCGTCCCCTTCCCGGGATTCGTCGCGCCGGTGGCGGTGAGCGCCGCCGCAACAACGTGCTTGCAGTCGAACCCGACCGGGCAGCTGCACTCGCCCCACGCGAACCCCAGATCCACATCGTTTCGGCACGTGAAATGAACCGCCGTCGTGTACAAATGGCTGGCTTTCCCCCGCACCACAGCCTGCAGCACGTTCGTCGCGCCGTCCCACTCCATGTGCACGACCGCGCGCTGCTGCGCGTACCGCACGCCCTTCTCGTAGGTGCCGGTAGTGACCGCACGCGCGATACCGGCCGGGTCAATGCCCTCCACGACTACCAGCCGCATGCGGTCCTCCCCCGTGCCGAAGTGCTGGCAGGTGTCTCCCGCCGGGATGACGGTAACCGCCGACACCGACACTGCCGCGGCACCATACCCACAGCGCTGTGTCGGGCCCGACCGACCGTCGGGGTGACCGCTCGACCCATTTGCTTGCTCACCTCTGCTTGCTCACCGGCGGCGCATATCGACCTCTTTACCCGGCTCCACCCCAAACGCGATGGATGGACCGAGTCCCGACGTCGCGGGTCGCATCGTGTCCTCGTCAAGGACGACCGGCGGCGCACCTGGGCATACCATGATGGGGTTGCCCTGGGTGGTCCGGCGATGGCAAGGATCGCCAAGGATTACGGCTACAGCCTTGATGAGCTGCGCGACAGCCAGCCAATAGCCCTTGAGGTGTCCGTCGCCCCCGCCGCCTGACCCTGCCCGCGACAACCGACACGGCGGTTGCCGAACACGACTCAGGACACCGGCATCCCGGGGCGCACCCAGCTATTCTGCGGTCGGCTCCTGCACCACGACAGCTCCCCACGCGTGCTGCCCCTGACTGTCGTCGTCGGGCGAAATCGGTGTCACGCCCTGCTCACAGCGGCTCCATCAGCCGAACAGATCGCGGGCTTCCTCTCCTCCGGTATCAACCGGGGCACACTCGAACCGGAGGCCGGTCGGCAGGTGTGGCCAGCCTTGACCGTCGCGCCGTCCAACCGATCCCGCATCCGGCCGAAGCCGGGCGCACGGGCGATGCTGGCACACTCTGCGCGCATGTGGGACGACGACCACGACGACGACACAGTCGATCCTGGGCTGTCGGAGCTGCGCGCCACCACCTCCATCGAGGCGCTGCACCGGCTGCTGGTGACGCGCAGCGTCGGCGGCAGGAGCACCCGGCACCAGGAAGCGGTCGAGCTGTTCGTCCAGCACCACGGTGACGACCCGAGCGGGGCCGTCGACACGGCGGTGCTGCTGTGCACCGAATGGCGGTGGGACCGGTGCACCGCGAAGCTGATCGCCGGTATCTGCGCGACCGGTATCCTCGACGACACCGCGCTCGACGAGCTCGCGGACCGGCTGCTGTGGCCCGCGCGGCCGCTGGTCCGCCACCCGCTGTCCTGGCTCGGCTTGGGGTGGACCGCGCTCGATCCGCAGGACTGGACGGTCGTCGGCCGCGGCGTCGACCGGGACCATCCGGTCGACAACGAACGTCTGCCCACCGCATCGCCGCTGCTGCGCTGGGCCGCCGGACATCTGCTGCGCCGGCAGCGGACCGATCTGGGCCGGCTGCGGAAGCGAGCCGCGACACTCGACTCCCAGCACGGCCCGTCCGTCATCGCCGGTGGGCTGGACGCCGTGGACTCGCTGACCGACGACGACGCCCGGCGGGTGATCGACCTCGGCCTCGCGAGCGCGCGGGCGCAGATCCGCAAGGTAGCGCTGCGGGCCCTGGTCGACCGGGGAGACCCGTCCGAAGCGGTACGCCGCGCCCGGGCCGATCCCGACGCCACGATTCGCCGCTGGGCACCCAAGCTGACGGCCCGGATCGACCCGGCACCGACGACCCTGTGCTGACCGAGCAGTGCGCCGCACCGGGCCACGACCTCGACGGGTACGGTCCGTCGCGATCTCATCCCCGCACGGCCAGGAGAGAGAGGAGGACGCGAATGACGAAATCCGCACAGGTCGATGTGGCCGCCGTCGCGGAGTCCGCGCTGGTCGGACAGGTTATCGACTTCGTCAGGTGGGTCGGGGACGGCCGCAAGCTCACCCAGACCGGCGCGGTCACCCTGGCCGACGCCCGGGTCCTCGTCGCCCGGTTGGGCACCGCGGACGAGCTCGATCCCGCGGTCGGGGACCGGGTGTTCAAGACCAAGTCCAGTGTGGAGCTACTGGGACTGAGTCTGATTGTGGAGTGGGCGAAGGCCGCGCGGCTGGTGCGGATCGTCCACGGTCGGCTGGTGCCGGTCAAGAAAGCTGCCCGGTTGCTCGACAGCCCGGCGCAGCTGTGGACGGCCCTGTTCGAGGCGTTCGGGCGGATCGGCCCCGCGTTCCTGCCCACGGGGTGGGGTGAGTCGTTCATGCGCACGGAGTTCGTTGCCGGCGTCGACGCGCTGCTGTCCGCGCTGCACGGCCGTGCGGGCGCGGTCGGCCTCGACGAGCTGTACGAGCTCGCGTGGGACGCCGTGACCGCGCGCTACCTGCTCGATCACGCCACCGAGGTCCAGCTGACAACGGCCCGGAAGGTCAACGACCGCGACGTGTGGCGCACGCTCGCGGTACTGACCCAGCTGGGTGCGGTGACGCAGGCCGAGGACCAGGTCGAGCTGACCGCACTCGGCCGGAGCGAGTCCCGTCGTCTGCGGGGAGAGCCCGCGCCCAGTGATCCCGTCCACCAGATCACCGTCACCCTGACCGAGGTCACCGATCCCCCGGTCCAGCGGCGGCTGCTGATCCCGGCTGCGATGCCGCTGCACGAGCTCCACAACGTGATCCAGACGGCGATGGGCTGGCAGGACCACCACCTGCACAGCTTCGCCGACGACACGCGCACCTACGGCCACCCGGACCCGGAGCTCGGGTTCATCGACGAGCGCTCGGTGCGGCTCGGCGATCTCGACGGCGGCCGGATCCGATACACCTACGACTTCGGCGACGACTGGGAGCACGAGATCGTCACCGAGACGATCGGGGTGGCCGAACCGGATGGACGCTACCCCCGATGCATCGGCGGCGAGGGCGCCTGCCCACCTGAGGACTGCGGGGGCCCGCCGGGCTACGAGCACCTCCGGGAGGTTCTCGCCGACCCAGCTGACGTGGAGCACGACGAGATGGTGGAGTGGCTCGGCCTGAACCACGCCTGCGCGTTCGACCCGACGGCCTTCGACGTCGAGCTGGTCAACCGCAAGCTGTTCGCCATCGGCTCACCACGGCGACGGTAATCGAGCTCGCTTACCCGGACGGGCCCGAGGTGTGGCGCGCGGAGAGCGTCGAATGGAGCGCCTGGACGGGGTCGGGCTCAGCGCCGGTAGCCACGCTGGTGGCCGTGCCAGACCTACGATCCGGGCCCATGCTGGACGCTCTGTTCTGTTTATACATCGACCCACCTGCGATGGGCACTAGACTTCCCGGGTGTCCTCATCGTGAAGCAGGAGCGGCAGCGGCGCCGACAGGAGTAACCCATGCGAGCACAGCAAGACGCCACCAGGCCCGTTGTCTCCCGCCGCACCGTCCTCGGCGCGGCGCTCGCGACCCCGCTGCTGAGCGCGTGCGCCGGGTTCGACACGAGCGGTGCCGCCGACGCCGGCACCGTCAGCTTTCTCTCCACGCAGTTCTCACCGGTCGAGGAGCGGCAGCGGTTCGAGTCGGTGCTCCGCCAGGAGCTCGCCGTGCCGGTGGCGTACAACCCGGTCGACCCGGGCGTGTTCACCTCCACGATCCAGTCGCAGGCCGAGGCGGGTCAGGTGCAGATCGGGATGATCGGCGGCCTGCACGGCGACCTGGCCCCGCTCGCCGACCAGCTCGACGACGTCGACGCCCTGCTCGCCGACCTGGCCGGTGTGGGCTACTCCGAGCAGGTCCTGGAACTCACCCGCCTCGGTGGTCCCACGGCGAAGTACGTGCCGTGGATGCAGGCCACCTACGTCATCGCCGTGAACAAGAAGGCGCTGGAGTGGCTGCCGCCCGGGGTCGACGCGGCGAACCTCGACTACGCGGGCTATCTGCGCTGGGCGCAGGCCGCGCGGGACGCGAACGGACACCCGGTGTTCGGCCTCCCGGCCGGCCCCAAGGGCCTGCACCACCGCTTCTACCAGGGGTTCCTGCTCCCAAGCTTCACCGGTGGCCAGATCACCACGTTCCGCTCCGCGGACGCCGTGACCGCGTGGGAGTACATGCGGGACCTGTGGTCGGCCACCGCCCCGGCGTCGACGAACTTCGACTTCATGCAGGAGCCGCTGGCCCGGGGCGAGGTGCTCGTCGCCTGGGACCACGTGGCCCGGCTCATCGGCGCGACGGCGGACCATCCCGACGACTGGCTGATGGTGCCCGCGCCCCGGGGCCCAAAGGGTCTGGGCTACATGCTGATCGTCGCCGGTGTGGGGTTTCCCCACGGCAGTGTGGAGCGGGCGAAGGCCGAGCAGGCCGTTCGCGGCATCGCCGGGGCCGGCATGCAGATCGCGACCCTGCGCGAGAACGCCTTCTTCCCGGTGATCCAGATCGAGCTGCCGACCGACCTGCCCACGGGGATCGCGCTGGAGGCCGCAGCGGTGCGCGCCCAGCAGCGGGCGCCCGACGCCCTGCTGGCGCTGCCACCCGTCGGGCTCGGGAGGAAGGAAGGCGAAGTCACCCAGGTGTTCAAGAACTGCTTCCAGCAGATCTGCCTCGCGGGCGAGCCCGTGCGAGCGGTGCTCGACGCGCAGGCGGGCCAGCTCGCGACGATCCTCGCGGGCCTGTCCGTGCCGTGCTGGGCCCCGGATCCCATCGCTCCCGGCACCCTCTGTGAGGTGGGTTGATGGCTACGGTCCTGGACCGCGAACCCGCCACGACGACACCCGGGTCACCGACGCGGCGCAGGCGGGTGCCGCCGGTGGTCTGGCTCATCGCGCCGTCGATCGTGTTCATGACGCTGCTGTTCGGCTGGCCCGTCGTGGCGGGCGTGCTCCAGGCGTTCCGGGGCGAGGATGGCTTCACTCTCGAGTTCGTCGGGCGGATGGTGGGCGACCCGTACTTCTGGCCCGCGGTACGCAACACGCTGTTGCTGATCATCGTGCTGATCCCGGTCCAGTTCGTCCTCGCGATCTCCATGGCGTTGCTGCTGCGGGCGAACCCCCGGCTGAAGAACCTGTACTTCTTTCTCTGGGCCATTCCCCTGGCCGTGAGCGACCTCGCCGCCGGGCTGGTCTGGCTGGCGGTGCTCACCGACCGGGGCTACCTCAACTCGCTGCTCGACCAGCTGGGGTTCGAACCCGTGTCCTGGCTCGCGTTCGACAACCCGACGACGCTGTTCGCCGCCGTGCTCGTCGCCGAGCTGTGGCGCGCGACATCGCTGGTGCTCGTGATCGTCGTGGCCGGGCTCCAGGGCATCCCGAAGGACTACGACGAGGCCGCAGCCGTGTTCGGCGCCAGCGCGTGGCAGCGGCTGTGGCACGTCACGCTGCCGCTGCTGAAGCCGAGCCTGCAGGTGGCGTTGATCCTGCGCACGATCCTCGCGATCCAGGTCTTCGCCGTCGCCCAGGCCCTGACCGGCCAGAACTTCCCCGTACTGGTCGGTGAGACCTACCGCTGGTACCGGGAGCTGCAGAACCCGAACGTCGCCGCCGCGCTGGCGCTGGTGATCCTCGGGGTCTCGATGCTGACGTCGCTGGTGTACCTGCGGGTACTGCGGGACAAGAGCCGGGAGACCGCATCGTGACCGCCACCGCTCCCCCGGTCGACCGCACGCCGCTGCGCAGATACCGGCGCAACCGGGTCCTCGTCCAGGTCGGGTGCATCGCGATCACCGCGTTCATGGCGGTCCCGCTCTACCTGATCACGCTGGCCGCGTTCTCGAGCCGGCAGTCGTTGAACGAGTTCCCGCTCCCGCTGCTGCCTACCGATGTCTCCGCCGAGACGATCGGGACGTTCCTCCGGTCGACCGGCATCGTGGCATCGCTGGGCAACTCGCTGCTCGCCGGCGCCGGCACACTGCTGCTGTCCACCGCGATCGGGGTGCCCGCGGCGTACGCGCTGGCCCGCTTCGCGTTCCGCGGCAAGGACCCCTACCAGCTGTTCCTGCTGTTTACCCGGGCGCTGCCGATCGTGGTGCTGTCGGTGCCGCTGGCCCAGCTCTACCTCACCACGGGCCTCTACGACACGACCTACGCGGTGATCGGACTGCACACCGCGCTGACCCTGCCGACCACGATCCTCATCACGGCCAGCGTGTTCCTCGCCGTACCCGTTGACGTCGAGGAGGCGGCGCGGGTATTCGGCTGCACGCCGCTGCAGGCATTCCGCCAGGTCGTGGCGCCGATGGCGTTACCCGGCATCGCCGCAGCGTCGATCTTCACCTTCGTGCTGAGCTGGAACGAGGTCCTCGGCGCCTCGATCCTCACCCTCACCCGGCGGACGCTGCCCGCACAGGTGCTCACCTCACTCGCCGACTCGTCGCTCGCCTACCGCTTCGCCGGCGGCTTCGCCCTGGTGATCCCGGCCTTGTTGTTCATCGCCGTGATGCGCCGTTACCTGACCAACATGTGGGGGTCGACGATCCGATGAATGCCGCGTCGCACATCGTGACGGGAGACGACCGTGGCTGAGATCCGGATGGCCGGCCTGGTCAAGACCTACCCCGGCGGCACCGAACGGGCCACCGACGACGTCAGCCTGGACGTGGCCAACGGCGAGTTCGTCGTACTCCTCGGTCCATCGGGCTGCGGCAAGACGACCCTGTTGCGGATGCTCGCCGGCCTGGAAGTGCCCGATTCCGGGTCCGTCGCGATCGACGGCCGTGACGTCACCTACCTGCCCGTGCAGCAGCGGAACCTGTCGATGGTGTTCCAGTCCTACGCCGTGTTCCCGCACCGGAAGGTGCGCCAGAACATCGCGTTCGGGCTGCGGATGCGCGGCCGTTCGGCCGAGGATGTCACCAGCAAGGTCAACTGGGCGGCCGACCTCCTGCAGCTGACCCCCTACCTCGACCGCTACCCCGCGCAGCTGTCCGGCGGCCAGCGCCAGCGGGTGGCTGTGGCCAGGGCGATCGTGATGGACGCCGACGTGCTGCTCATGGACGAGCCGCTGTCCAACCTGGACGCGCTGTTGCGGCTCTCCTTTCGCGCCGAGCTGAAGAAGATCGTCCAGGACCTGGGTACCACCACCGTCTACGTGACGCACGACCAGAGCGAGGCGCTGTCGCTCGGCGACCGGGTGGCCGTCATGCGCAAGGGCCGGATCGTGCAGCTCGGCGACCCGATCGAGGTCTACGACCACCCTGCCGACCGGTTCGTCGGCAGCTTCCTCGGCTCACCGGCGATGAACTTCCTCGAGGCGCGGGTGGCGGAGTCGGGCGAGTCGGTGCACCTCGCCGACGGCAGTGTGCGCGCACCCGCGTTGCTGCGCCGATACGGCGGACGGGATGTCCTGCTCGGCGTGCGCGCAGAAAACATCGGGGTGGACACGAAGAACGTCGACGGGGCTATCTCCGCGAAGCTCGAGGTCCTGGAACCCACCGGCTCGGCCGTGCTGCTCACCGCGACCGTCGGCGACCAGCAGCTCAAGGTGCAAGCACCCGGGACGTTCCGGGCGCGGCCCGGCGAGACCGTCTGGCTCACCTTCGCGGCCGAGACGCTTCGCTTCTACGACGCCGAGACCCACCTGGCCCTGGACGCGGCCTGATCCCGGTGCGCATCGGCACCGCCAGGTGAAGGAGCGGCACGTCAAACAACGATGGATCGGGAACCCGAGTCATCGTCGGCGACACAACCTCGACCACAAGCATTTCAGTAAGAAACTGAACCTGCATAGAGAGTTCTTTGCCGACTGCGAGAGCCGCATCAACAACGCTCACGACAACTACGCCTCCAGGTTGGCCGCTCTTACGATTCGAGCCAGGTCATAAGCGATTAGGGGAGCGGCCGCTATAGTAGTCATTGATGCGCCGTTGTGCCTTTCCCCTCGGTCGTCGATGACCACGGCACCTGCCTCGCGCGCTATCGCTATGCCGGCAGCAGTGTCCCATGGCTTGTTATCCAGCATCACGCTTGCTGAGATACGCCCTTCAGCAACCCACGCCAGGTCGACAGCTGCTGATCCGAACATCCTGACGCGCTGCGCTACGGCCGCAATGCCTCCAGTAACGCGTAGACACTTCGCATTCTTGGCGATAGCGTCGGCTCCCACTGCGTAGTCTCCCAATGCGACAACTGCATCTTTGAGTGACGCAGTCTCTCGAATCCGGATCGGAGTTCTACCGCAAAATGCTCCATCTCCGAGAGCGGCAGAGTACCGAAGATTCAGAGCTGGCAAGTCAATAACACCCAAGACAGGCTCGTTACGGTGAATAAGGCCAAGGGAAACGCCGCAAAGCGGGACGCCGTGTATGAAGTTGATAGTACCGTCGACCGGGTCTAGGGCCCACCACATCTCCGCGCTGATGTCGCCATATTGACCGTCCTCCTCACCGAGGAATCCCACCGAGGGGGCCTGGTCGAGCAGGAAATTTCGGATCTCCCGCTCAATCGCATAGTCAATGTCTGTAGCCGGGTCGCGGTCGCCCTTCATGGTCACCTGACTAGGTGGGCGATCCCGAATTATGCGACTGGCGCGGTCGACGGCCTCTGTAGCGACCAGCAGAAGCTCAACCGGTGTGGGCACGGGCTCAGAACTAGGCACAGGCGCTCGCATTCACCCAGAGCGATGAGAAGACGCGTTCGAACGTGGCGAACATACCGCCGCTGTTTCGACGACGGATGACCAGCGTCGGCGAGTCGATGCCGCGCACAGCCGGTAGGTACGGCTGCGCGACGCATTGCGTGTCATCGATGATTGTGATGTTGAACCGGATGCACTCGTCGTAGCGCCGCAGCTCCACCTGGTCGCGGTTCTCCACCCTCAGCTCGGCGCGCAGCCGGCGCAGGACTGCCATGTTCAGCCGGGTGAGGCTGGATAGGTCGTCGGGCTCGTATTTCTCCTCGATCTCGCGGGCGCGGATGGCCTCGCCGTCCGGATCGAGGAACAGGCATTCGAGACGCGCACCGCGGCCGAGGAGCGCGCGGAGTCGGACATCCGAGTACTGCTGGCACAGCATGTTCAGCGACAGCCCGGCGACCTGGATCTTCTTGGCCGAGTCGAACAGGGTGTGCGGCGGCATGTGCTCGGCGAACTCGGCGCGCGTCGTGTAGGCCGCGGTGAGATCGCCGTACGGCGTCCGCGTCGACGCGCTGCCGTTTTGGCGGGCCAGCCGGGCGGCCTGGGCGTCCTTCGAGACGTCCGGTAGCGGACGGCCGTCATCCCAGCGCTCGAAGAGCTGCTCAGCGGTGCAGCCGGGGAACATCGACTCCAACACCCGGCAGTGATCCGGATGAGGCAGCTTCGTCATGGCGCCGGACAGCCACCGGTAGAACGTCGCCTTGCTCGGGTGCCCCCCGGCGAGCGTCGGGTCGACCTGCTTCGCGCTGCGGTCGTAGGCCCGACAGAACGCGCGGTGCTCTTGCAAGTGCCGGGATCGCAACATCGCCTTCAACAGCGTCGGGTTCTCCGGCACGGGTCACCTCCGGGCGTGATCGTCGGGAGCAGCGTACCGCAGATGAGACACAAACGAGACTAAATCAGCCACCGGCCCCGTAGATGAGTCCTCGACGCGGACGGGACGAGAAGAAACACCCTCGATTTTAGGATGCACTCGCACAACCACCCCGCGAGCCCACCACCGAGACGCCCGGGAGGGCATCCGCCATGGGACTGTTGATCAACACCTCGCGCAAGTCCTTCACCGTCGGCCGTCCGTTCGAGCGGAAGGTCGATGACAACGGCTACCAACGAGCCGCCAGCCACCGGAACAGCCCCCGTCGCGGAGGGACTCCCGTGACTGGGGACCACGCACTGCCCGAGACACCCACCGGCCCCCATGAACTCAGGAACCGCACATGAGCGCCCACTTCGAGATCCAGGCCAGACTCTTCGAATGCCGCGACGGCGCCTGCGTCCGTAACGAGGTCCGGCTGGCCCGCGCCAACATCCTCGACGACGCCGTCCGCTCCGCCCGCACCTTCACCGCCGACGGCTTCACCGTCTGGATCTACCGTGTCGAACCCGGCAGCGGTATGACACCCGCATACCACCTCACTCACACCCTCCATCCCGAACAGCGCGATGCCCGATCCAGCCGACCGCGCGGCGAAACCAGGACGCACCGCCCCGGCGGACGGCGCGTCACATGATCACCGCCACCGCGGCTGCAGACGGACCTCGCATCCCGCCTCGGCGGCTCTGACGTCAGACCCGATTCCGCGAGTAGCCGATGAGTTGATCTCCGGCGCAAACGGCGCGGATCTTTGACCGTGGAACCAACAGGACCAGCAGGCCATCCCGGTCAGGGCGCTGCGCAAAGTCGTTTCAGCAGGTCAGCAGCTGAGAGCCCTCCCGAGGGCTCGCCGTGGCTCGCGAAGATTCGCCGCCAGGTGCCCGGTCCTCACGGTGTGTGAGCTTCCGGTCACTGACGGTGAATCTTCGCGTCAGCAAC
>Ga0136617_10000118_pt1 | contig 55309 bp, 52 predicted proteins | sample AntDrymUQ3222106_2_FD_129672 | JGI IMG/M metagenome (GOLD analysis project Ga0136617, IMG submission 129672) | Polar desert sand microbial communities from Dry Valleys, Antarctica - metaG UQ322 (21.06) | ecosystem: Environmental > Terrestrial > Soil > Desert | place: Antarctica: Dry Valley...
CCAGCCGTACGGCCTCGGCGCGGAACTCCGGACTGAACTTTCGATACTTTCGAGACATTCTCGCTGTCACCCTTCGGATCCGACCCTACTCGGGTCGTGGTCCGCGAACAACGGGGCACCTCAAGAACCGGGTGGAGAAGCTGCTCGAAGACGCCCAGATCAAGCTGTCGGTGGTCGCCTCGGACATCTTCGGGGTATCCGGTCGGGAGATGATGGCCGCGTTGCCGGCCGGGGAACGGGACCCGAAGGTGCTCGCCCAGCCGGCCCGGGCCCGGATGCGCGCGAAGATCAGTCTGTTGGAGGAGGCGTTCGTCGGGCACTTCACCGATCATCACGCGTTCCTGCTGCGGCGGATGCCGGCCCGTGTCGACGACACCAGTGCCGACATCGCCGCGGTCGAGGCCCGGATCGAGGAGATGGTCACCCCTTTCGTCCAGGCGGTGGACAAGCTCGATGAGGTCCCCGGTATCGGCGTCACCGCCGCGCACGTCATGATCGCCGAGGTGGGGGTCGACATGACCCGGTTCCCCACCGCGGCGCACCTGTGCTCCTGGGCCCGCTTCGCCCCCGGCGTCACGGAGTCCGCCGGCAAGAAGAAAGGGCGGGGCTCGACCGGGCACGGCAACCCCCACCTCGCCCGGGTCCTCGGCGAGGCCGCCGTGGCCGCCGGGAAGACCGACACCTTCCTCGGGGAACGCTACCGGCGCATCGCGCGGCGACGCGGCAAGAAGAAGGCCATCGTCGCGGTCGGCCGCTCCATCCTGGTCATCATCAGGCACCTGCTGTCCGATCCCGAGGCCCGCTACCGCGACCTCGGCTCCGACTTCTACGACAACCGCATCGGCCCGGAACGCAAGAAACGCAACCACGTCCGCCAACTCGAAGCCCTCGGCTACACCGTCACCCTGCAACCCGCCGCCTAGTCCACAGTTCCCCCGTACCCGGCTCCCCAGCACCACCATGGGGGACCGGTGGTCCCGTGCGCCCGTCCCCGGCTTATTTTCGGATCAGGAAACCGGGGCCGCTGCGCTGGGCCGCCGTGGAGGCGGGAAAATGGGGTTGCGTTCGTCCGGGACGCCGATCGTACTGTGATGCCGTGAGCTCGTGGATCAGGATGGTGTCGGGGGCCACCGACAGGAACTGTCGATTGTTGCCGTGAGCACGCGGGTCAGACTCTTAAGCCCTGTGGTCCCTCCGGACGGCGTGCCCTGTGGTCTCGTCGTCTCTGGAGGTGTCATGGAGCTGTTGCACGAGCGGTGTGCCGCGTTGGACATCGGGAAGAAGGATCTCAAGGCGTGTGTGCGTACCCCGGACCCCGGGAGGAAGCGGTCCCGCCGGCAGGAGATCCGCACGTTCGCCACCACCACCAACGCCCTGTTGGAGTTGCGGGACTGGCTGGTCGCCGAGCAGGTGACGTTGGTGGTGGTGGAGGCCACCGGCGACTACTGGCGGGGCGCGTTCTACCTGCTGGAGGAGGATCTGAACGTGATCCTGGTCAATGCCGCGCACGCCAAGGGTCTTCCCGGGCGCAAGACCGATGTGTCCGACGCGGCGTGGCTGTGTCAGATGGGTGAGTGTGGGTTGCTGAAGGCCTCGTTCGTGCCTCCGGAACCGATCCGGCAACTGCGGGACCTGACCCGGTATCGGGCCTGTCTGGCCGCCGAGCGCACGCGGGAGGCCCAACGGTTGGAGAAGGAGCTCGAAGACGCCGGGATCAAGCTGTCCAGCGTCGCGACCGACATCCTGGGGGTGTCGGGGCGGGCCATGCTGACCGCGCTGATCGAGGGTGAACGTGACGTGCACGTGCTCGCTGAGATGGCCAAGGCCCGGATGCGTTCCAAGATCCCCCAGTTGACGGAGGCGTTGACCGGGAACTTCGGTGACCACCACAGGTTTCTGTGTCGGCTGCACCTGGAGCGTATCGACCAGCTCTCCGCGGCGATCCTGGAGCTGTCGCGCCGGATCGAGGACGAGACGGGACCTTTCACCCGCCGGCTGGAGCACCTGGTCACGATGCCCGGGATCGGCCGGGCCACAGCGGAGGTCGTCATCGCCGAGACCGGCGGTGACATGACCCGCTTCCGCACCGCCGGGCACCTGGCCTCCTGGGCCGGGGTCTGCCCCGGCCACCACGAGTCCGCCGGGAGACGCAGATCAGGCAAGACCCGGCACGGCAACCGGTGGCTCGGGGCCGCCTTGGGCACCGCCGCGATGGCCGCCTCCCGCACCAAGGACAAGACCTACCTCGGGGCCCGCTACCAACGCCTCGTGCCACGGTTAGGGAAGAAGAAAGCGATCGTCGCCCTGGAGCACTCCATGCTGACCGCGGTCTGGCACATGCTCACCCATGACGTCGACTACCACGACCTCGGCGGTGACTATCTCACCCGCCGCGACCCCGAACAGGCCATGCACCGCATCATCCGCCAAGCCAACGCCCTGGGCTTCACCGTCCGCTTCGACCCCATCCAAGCCGCCTGACCAGCCGCCCCACACACCACCGGCCCCGAGCCGGTCACCCCCACTGCGCCCGGTCGTACCCTCGGCTGCCGGTAGGGATTTTCGGGTCAGCACACCTGACCGCACGTGGGGATGAAGACGATCAGCGCTTGCGGTGGGCGATTCCGGCCGCGACGGCGCCCGCGATCGCTCCGGCGCCCAGCACCGACGGGACGCCGATCTTCGCGGCCTTGCGCCCGGTGCGGAAGTCGCGGATCTGCCAGCCCCGCTCCTTCGCGACGTCGCGCAGCCCCGAGTCGGGGTTGACGGCCACGGCCGTGCCGACGGCCGAGAGCATCGGCACGTCGTTGACCGAGTCGGAGTAGGCCGTGCAGCGCCGCAGGTTCAGGCCCTCGCTGACCGCAAGCGCTCGTACTGCGTGTGCCTTCGCCGGCCCGTGCAGGATCTCGCCGACCAGCCGCCCGGTGTAGTACCCGTCGACGCTCTCGGCCACCGTGCCCAGTGCTCCGGTGAGTCCGAGCCGACGCGCGATGATCAGCGCAAGCTCGAGGGGGGTGGCGGTGACCAGCCAGACGCGCTGGCCGGCGTCGACGTGCATCTGGGCCAGCGCCCGAGTGCCGGCCCAGATGCGGTCGGCCATCAGCTCGTCGTAGATCTCCTCGCCGAGCTCGGTGATCTCGGCGACCGGGCGTCCGGCGACAAACGACAGCGCAGTCTCCCGGCCCGTCGTCGTCGTGTAGCTGGTCTCCCGGCCTCCGACCCGGAACTTGAGCTGCTGCCAGGCAAACCCTGCCAGGTCAGCGGTGGTGAAGAACTTCCGCGCGGCGAGCCCGCGGGCGAAGTGGAAGATCGACGCACCGATCATCATCGTGTTGTCGACGTCGAAGAACGCGGCCGCTGTCAGATCGGTCAGGGGGATGTCGGCCGGTCCGCTGTCGCTGGCCGCGACGGCGGCGGCTGCGGCGGCTTCACCCGCTCGGACCGCCGGGTCCCGGTCGGTGACAGCTGCAAGCACCGCAGGTGAGCTGTTGGCCCCCGTCAGCTTCCCGGAGCCGGGCGGCTCGAGGGGCTCACCGGGATTTGGTTCTCCAACCACGTGCGGCCTCCGGTTGCGGGGTCGTGTCGGTCCAGCCTACTGGCGTGGACTCGGTCCCGACTGCACCGGTTCGGCCACCCGAGGAGACGACGAGGCCGCCGCAGGCGTCGTGCCTGCGGCGGCCTCGTGGTCGTTCTCCGGCTGGTCAGCCGAGGGGGATCCCGGGTACGCCCGGCAGCAGCGGTGGCAGGGTGACCGGTGGGAGCACCCCCGGGACCAGGCCTTCGTCCTCGTCGGGTGTGGCCGAGGTCCCTTCGGAGCCACTGTCCAGCGGAGTCCCGCCGGTGCCGAGATCGGGCAGCAGCCCGGTGGACCTGCTCTCGTCCTTAGCACGCGGCGCGGTGCCTTGGCGGTTGTCCGCCGCACCCGGGGTGGTCGTGTTGTTCTGCCGGGTACCGGTCGCGGTCGACGCGGCCTCGTTGCTGTCCGCCGAGCTGGCTTCCGGGCTCGCCAGCCGTTGCGTGCAGGTGCCTTCCGCGGGGAGCGGACCGAGGTCATCGACGACGCCGGACGTCACTTCGGTGCAGGACTCGCGCTCTCCGATCGCCTCCGCGCGCTCGCGGAGCCGGTCGAGCAGCTTCAGGGACCCGTCCGCCCCGGCTGCGGCGGGCGTTGGCATGGCCGGGCGCAGCTCGGCCAGCCGGGCAGCCTGCTCCTCCGCCCACGCGCGCAGCTCTGCGCGGCCTGCGCTGCCAGCGTCTTCGGAGGCCATCATCATCCGCGAACCCTCGCCGGTAGCGGCGTCGAACTCGCGCATCGTGGAGCTGATCAACTCGGGATCAGCGGCTGCCTGGGGCTTGTTCGCGACCATCTGCTCCACCTCGTCGAGGCGCGTGGTGGCGAGCTCCAGATGGCGATGGGCCTTGGCCGCGTTGTCGAAGGTGAAGGCGAGTCCTGCTGACTCCGCGGCCCGCTTGACGGCGTAGAGGCTCTCGCCCGGCAGCGCGTCGCGGCTGGCGAACATCCCGGCTCCACCCAGCACGACCATCATGACCATCGCGGCGGTGCCGACGAGAACCCCGCGGCGGCGCAACCCGCGGGCACTGTCGGTGCGCGTGGCTGGCCGACGGGACCTGCCGACCGACCTTTTCGGCATGCTGTGTCGACCGGTTCGGCGGCCCGGACGCGTGGCGGGCGCGACCGTGGTCTCCTCGGCCGCGGGCTTCGGGTCGGCCACCCGGCGTCGCTGGGCGGTGACTGGCCTCAGCCGCGTGGTCACCGCAGGTGCCTCGACGTCGTCAGCCTCGACATCGTCGTGGGCGCTCGGGAAGGTGGGTTCCAGGATCCGACTGAGGGGAGCGGTCTGCTCCTGTGCCGCTGCGGCGTGTCGCCCGTCACCGTGCTGATCCGACTGCTCGGCGAGCACGGCCATGAGCCGCTGTTTGGCGCGCGCCTTCGCCTCAGGGTCCGGCGCGAACGCCGCCCCCCGAGAGCGCAGCATCGCCACGATCTCCAGCTCCTGTGCAAGGTCGTCGTCGACGCTGGCGCCGGGGGGTATCCCCTGCTCCACCGCTGCAGCGAATCGCTCTGCGTCGTTGCCCAGTCCGGCGGGCATGTTGGCCGTCCTCACTGCATCCCTGCGCTGTCTGTCCCCGCGCCGTGGTCGAGAACGGCGCGATGTTCGCCCCTACAACGAGCCACCGGCCGATCGGTTACGGGCCAGGAACCGTTCACCGCATCGAGTCGAGCGTTCGCCGCACCCTTCACGGTGGGTGCTTCTGGCGCGACACCGTGCCCGGTCATCGGAGGCCCTCCGGCAGCAACTGGGCGAGCCGCCGGACCGCGCGATGCTGCAGCGCCTTGACCGCGCCCTCGTTGCGATCCATGAGCCGAGCTGTCTCGGCGACCGACATCCCCTGCAGGAACCTGAGCTGGATGCATTCCTGCTGGTCGGGGTTCAGCTTGCCGACGCACCGCAACAGCTCGTCGTTGGTGGCGCCGTCCAGGACCTGCTGCTCGGTTCCGTTCGTGCTGGGCGAGAGCTCGATGATGTCGCTCGTGGTCTGCTCCAGCCGGTACCGGCTGGACTTCACGTGGTCGAAGATCAGGTTGCGGGCGATGGTGACGAACCACGCAGCGATGTCGCGGCCCTGGTAGCTGACCGACGTGATCCGGCGTAGCGCACGGACGAACGTTTCCTGAGTGATGTCCTCGGCGAGGGTGCGGTCACCCATCCGGAACAGGACGTAACGGAAGACCACGTCGTAGTAGCGGTCGAACAGCTCCCCGAAGGCGACCATGTCGCCTTCCTGAGACGACTTGACCAGCGACCAGGCACCGGTCTCGTCCTGGTGCCCGGCCTCGTCATGCCCGGCTTCAGCGTGATGCGCTGCGGGCTCTTCGAAGTGTGCGGTCGCAGTCACGGCCTCGTCCGTGCCAGCACCGGCGTCAACAACGTCGGTGCGGCGGTCGTGGGGAGCGGTCGCCGCCGCGTGGTCGGTTCGGTGCCGAAGCATACCCGACGGAGTCGACTCGACGGGGCTGTGCGGCCGTTGCCGGGGGAGCGGTGGGCCGGTGGCGGCGGCCGGGCTGGAATGGCCGGGCGGCGCCCCGACGCGGTGAGCGGTGGTCGGGGGCATCTCTACCTCTCCACCCGCCGGGGGGCGGGCGGCCTCGGTGGGGAGCAACCGAGGCGGTCGCATCGGGCGGGTCATGACTCCCGGCTGATCTTGTAACCGTGTCGAACAGGATGCGGTGGGGCGGCTCGCGGCGCGCTGACGGCAACAGGCTGCATGCCAGTCCCTTGGGTGAGTTTCGCGACGATCGGGTGCATCGAGCGTTGAGTCGGCTGAAGCGGTGGGCCAGGAGCATACGACCGGCCCGGTGCGACGAGAACACGCACCACCACTCGCCGGCGGTGGGTTCCGTGAGCGGAGCGCTACGCGCGGTCAACGTCACCGGGTTGAGCAGGCCGGTGGGACCGGAGATCGGCCGGGGTGCGATGAGCGTTCTGGCCAACGCGCCGCTCGGTTCGTGTCAGACTCGTCTACAGACCCCCGGACGAGGACCGGCGTGCCCGGTCGAACAGTGCGAACCGCCGTAGCAGCCCTGGAGAACCGTGGACAGCTCACTGGAGAGTCCCCAGGAGCGGGTGCCTGCGCACCTGGCCGACCTGGTTGTCCGGGCCGCTGCCCAGGTGCCGGATCACCCCGCCATTGTGGATGTGAGCAGCGGATTCACCCTCACCTGGGCCGAGCTGGACAGTGCCATCACGGCCGAGACCGGCCGCCTGCGTGACGTTGGGGTGACTGTGGGTGACCGGGTTGTGGTCCGGCTGCCGAACGGGGCTGGCTTCTGCGTGGCCGTGCTGGGTGCGCTGCGGGCCGGGGCGATCGGCGTTCCGGTGGGCCCGATCGCGGTGACGCGGGAGATGGAGGCCGTGTTCGGGGATTGCCGGCCCGCCGCCGTCGTCGCTGCGGACAGTGACGGCGCGGCGGCGGTCTGCGCGGCGGCGGTGGGAGCCGCGGTGGTTCCACCACCGGACGTGACGGCCCGCACGACCGGTGCCGGCGGTGCTCCGGGAACCGGTGGTGAGGTGGGTCGGGGCGGTGAGGAGATCGCCCTGCTGATGTACACCTCCGGCACGACGGGTCGCCCCCGTGGCGTGCTGCTCTCGCATCGGGCCGTGCTCGCCAACCGTGCCCAGACCGCGGCGCTGCGCCCGGCACCGGTGATCCCGGTGGACCGGGTGCTGCTCTCACTGCCGCTGTTCCATGCCTTCGGCTTTGCGGCCGGGTTCCTGCAGGTGTGCTGGGCCGGTGCCACCGTCGTGCTGACCGAGCGCTTCGACGCGGCGCACGTCGCCGAGACGCTCGTCGAGCATCGGGTGAGCGGGGTAGCCGGGGTGCCGTCGATGTTCCGCTCGCTGCTGGACCTCCCCGTCGGCGTCCTGCGCGCTGCGACGGCCGGTGTCCGGCTGTGCACGTCGGGTGGTGCGCCGTTGCCGGGGCAGTGGCTTGTGGACTTCCGTGTCGCCACCGGCTTGTCGATCTTCGAAGGGTACGGTCTCACCGAGGCCGGGCCGGTCCTGACCAGCACCGTGATCGGCGGTGTCGCAAAGCCGGGCTCGGTGGGTCGGGCACTGCCCGGGATCGAGCTCCAGCTGGTGGACGCCGGGGGCCGCCCGCTCGGCGCCACCTCCGGGCCGGACCTCGACGACGTCGACGAGGACCTCTCGGATCCCGCGCAGGACACCGGACTCGTCGCCGCGCGCGGTGCGAACCTGTTCTCCGGGTACTGGCCCGACGGCGCCGATGGCCCCGATAGCCAGGGCTGGTTCCGCACTTCCGACGTCGGGTTCTTCGATGCCGACGGTGACCTGCATCTCGTCGACCGGACGTCCGACCTGGTGATCGTCAACGGCTTCAACGTGTATCCGCGCGAGGTCGAGCAGGTGCTCGCCGAGCTGCCCGGGGTGGCGGAGGCCGCGGTGCTGGGGGTGCCCGACGACCGGACCGGGGAGGCGGTCAAGGCGGTGCTCGTGCGGGTCGGCGGTGCCGAGCTCACCGTGGACGAGGTGCGCGCACACTGCGTCGAGCGGCTGGCCCGGTTCAAGGTGCCCGCGGCGATCGAGTTCGCCGCCGCGCTGCCCCGCACCCCCACCGGCAAGCTCGCGCGCCGGCAGCTGGCGGGGCAGCCATGACCTCGCGTCCAGCACCGGCGGAGCGCGCCGCGACGCCGCGGGTGACCGTCTACACCCGGGCAGGTTGCCCCGCCTGCGTGGCGGCGGAGACCGACGTCGAACGGATCTGCGGCGAGCTCGGACAGAGCTGGACCGCCGTCGACGTCGACTCCGACGTCGAGCTGCGCGCCGAGTACGGCGACCGGGTACCGGTGATCATGGTCGACGGTCGTGAGCACGGTTTCTGGACGGTCGAGGAACCTCGCCTCCGCGCCGCGCTGGCGCGGTGACCCGACACCGGTCAAAGATCATTCACAGTTCGACGTGAACCGCAACCGCTTTCTGGGCGAAACTCTCCCCATGAGCACGACCACCGCACCGCCGCAGCCCACCCGTCCATCGCGATCCGGTATCCCCCGCGGGTTCGCCGCGCTCCTCGGGCTGCTGGCCGTCGGTGCCGCGATCGGGGTGGGGCACCTGGTGGCGGGCCTCGTGGCGCCGTCGTCCTCGCCGTACCTGGCGGTGGGCGACACGGTGATCCGGTTCTCGCCGCAGTGGCTCACCGAGTTCGCCAAGGCCACGTTCGGCCTGGCCGACAAGGCCGTGCTGCTCACGGGCATGGGTGTGGTCATCGCGGTCGTGGCCGCGCTGGCCGGCCTGGCCTCGCGCCGACGCTCGACCCCCGGGGTCGCGGTGGTGGCCGTGCTCGGGGTTCTCGGGGTGCTCGCGGTGCTCCTCGCCCCGGTGTTCGCGCCGCTGGGCCTCATCGCTCCGGTCGTGTCGCTGGCCGTGGGCGTCGGGGTGTTCGGTTGGCTGCACGCGCAGGCGCTGCGCACCTACGACGCGGCGGAGCCTGGTTCACCCACGCAGGTGTCGCGGCGCAACGTCCTCATCGGGTCGTCGGCGGCGGTGGGTGTGGCGTCACTCGGCGCCGGCGCTGGCGGTCAGGCGCTCGTCGGTGGGGTCGAGGACTCCCGCGGGACCGTCACCGAACAGCTGGCGCAGGCCCGGTTGGCCGAGCGCGCCCCGGCGATCCCCCCGGACGCGGCGTTCCCCGAGCTGGGCACGCCGACGTTCCTCACGCCGAACCCCGACTTCTACCGGATCGACGTGGCGCTGCGGATCCCCAGCCAGGCCGCGGCCGACTGGTCGATGCGCATCCACGGCATGGTCGACAAGGAGGTCACCCTGACCTTCGACGATCTGCTCAAGCGTCCGCTCGTCGAGCGGACGATCACGATGACCTGCGTGTCCAACGAGGTCGGCGGCAACCTCATCTCCACGGCGAACTTCGTCGGCGTCGACCTGCGTGAGCTGCTGCTCGAGGTGGGTCTGCGTCCCGAGGCCACCCAGCTCTACACCACCAGCATCGACGGCTGGTACACGAGCACGCCGACGGACGTGGTGATGCAGGAGGGTCGGGACGCCCTGTTGGCGATCGGGATGAACGGCGAGGCGCTGCCCCCCGTGCACGGCTTCCCGGTACGCATGGTGGTACCCGGGCTGTACGGTTACGTCTCTGCGACTAAGTGGATCACCGACATGGAGGTCACGAGGTTCGACGCCCCGGGGAAGCAGAGCTACTGGCTGGAGCGCAACTGGGCGGAGCGGGCGCCGATCAAGACCCAGTCCCGCATCGACAGCCCGCGCGGGTTCGCCTCCGTGCCTGCTGGCAAGGTCACGGTGGCCGGGATCGCGTGGTCGCAGCCGACCGGGATCAGCAAGGTCGAGGTGCGTACGGACGGTGGTCCGTGGCAGCAGGCCGAGCTCGCCACCGAGGTGAACCTCGACACGTGGCGCATGTGGCGCACCGAGTTCGACCTGGCACCGGGCAGCCACACCGTGCAGACCCGCGCCACCGATCGTAACGGTGTCACGCAGACCGAGATGCGCGCCGATCCGATCCCGGATGGCGCCTCGGGATGGCCAGCCACTATCTTCACCGTCGCCTGAGCCGTTCGTCCCATCCTGCTGGCCTGATCAGCTGACCATTGATCTACAGTGGATGATCGAAGAGGCGTACCGAGGCCACTGTGGCCGAATCGTTACGTCTCACGACTGAACCACCTTTGGCGCGAAGCCGAAGGAACTGATGTCAGGTCCGGATCTCCCGGACCGAAGTTCGAGGAGGAACATCCGTGCGAAAGATCCAGCGACTGGCCGCCGTGGGCGCCATGGCGGCCCTGACCGTGGCACTGGGGGCCTGCGGTGGCACCGAGTCACCGACCACCACCCCGGAGGCCCCGGAGACCACCTCCGAGGCAGCCGCTCCCACCTCCGACGCCGCTGCCGGTGGCGACGGTGTCACCACCAACGACGACGTCTTCGGCTCGGCTTGCAGCATGCTGCCGCAGGGCGACGAGCCCGGGTCGCTCGACAGCATGGGCCCGCAGCCGGTGGCCAGTGCCGCCGGTACCAACCCGCTGCTGACCACCCTGGCCACCGCCGTCGGCGAGGTCCCCGGCCTGGCCGACACGCTGAACTCGCAGGAGGCGATCACCGTCTACGCCCCGTCCAACGGTGCGTTCGAGGAGGTCAAGGCCAGCCTGGGTGAAGAGGCATACAACGCGTTGCTCGCCAACCCCGACGAGCTCGGCGCCCTGCTGTCCTACCACGTGGTTCCGCAGCGCTACGACGCCGAGGGCCTCATCGCGGCCGGTACGACCATGCAGCTCGTCGGTGGTGAGGTCACCGTCAGCGGTACTGCCACTGACGATGGGCTGAAGCTGACCAGCAGTGGCGGTACGGAGGCCACGGTGCTCTGCGGCAACATCCCGACCTCGAACGCCACGGTGTTCGTGATCGACAAGGTGCTCATGCCCGCCGCAAGCTGATCTATAGCTCGCCACCCCGCAGGGGCGGCCCCGGTACTCCGGGGCCGCCCCTGCGGCGTCTATGCTGGCCTACACTCTTGATCGCGTACGAGGGGCCCATTGGCGGCGATCTTGTAGTGACGTGCGGCGCCGGAGTGATGTTCGTGAGTCGCTGGGCGCGGTCAATATGATCACAGGCGGTATCAATGAACAGTGGTGGTGGGAACCCTGGACCAGGGCTGCTGAGTCTGCTGCTTATCGTGCAGCCGGACCCCGATGTGGATACAGAGGGGTGCGAGCGGCTCACTCGGCAGCTGCGGGCCGAGCTGGCCGAGCTCGATGTCGAGTCGGTCGGCCTCGCGGGTGGCGAAGCTGCTCCGCTGGGAGCGAAGGGCGTCGATGCGGTCACGATCGGGGCGTTGGTGGTTGCGCTGAGCGCGTCCGGTGGGGTGTTCACCGCGGTGATTGACACGGTCAAGGACTGGCTGGGTCGGCACGCTGGACGTCACCGGATCTCGGTAACCATCGACGGGGACACCCTGCACCTGGAGAAGGCCAGCGCCGACCAGCGACAGGACCTCGTCGACGTCTTCGTCCGCCGACACACGGCCGGATCCTGATGGGGCGACGGCTGGCGCTGTTGATCGCCACCGACCAGTATGAGGACGCCGGGCTGCGCCGGTTGACCGCTCCCGGTGCCGACGCTGAGGCCTTCGCTGCGGTGCTACGGGATCCAGACATCGCTGGATTCGACGTGACCATGTTGACGAACCAGCCGTACCACCGGGTCGGCGAGGCCATCGGCGACTTCTACCGAGACCGGCGCCGCGACGACCTGATGCTGCTGTACTTCACCGGCCACGGCCTGAAGGACGACGACGGCCGGCTGTTCCTGGCGATGACCAACACCAAGCGGGCCAGCCTGCTGTTCACCTCGGTGTCGGCCGAGCAGATCGATCACGCGATGAAGGGCTGCGCGTCGCGACAGACGGTGCTCGTGCTGGACTGCTGCTACAGCGGCGCGTTCCCTGCAGGCCGGCTTGCGAAAAGTGACACCCAGGTGCATGTCCTGGAGCGGTTCCAGGGCCGCGGACGGACCGTGCTGACCGCCTCGGACGCCACCCAGTACTCCTTCGAAGGCGATCAACTGCGCGGCGAGGGCGCCCGGTCTGTGTTTACCCGCTACCTGGTGGAGGGGCTCGCCGACGGTAGCGCCGATCTCGACGGCGATGGCGACATCACCGTCGATGAGCTGTACACCTACGTTCACGATCGTGTCGTGGAGGACATGCCCCAGCAGCGTCCGAAGAGACTAGACAATGTCGAGGGCCGCATCACTATCGCCAGAAACATCAACTGGGCTCTGCCGCCCTACCTGCGCAACACCCTTAACAGCCCGATTGCCGCCGACCGGCTCAGCGCGGTGGATGGTCTGTCGCACCTGTACCGAATCGGCAATGATGCCGTGCGCGACCGTGTTCTCATCGAAATCCAGCGTCTCATCACCGACGACAGCAGAGCGGTGTCCGCCGCAGCGCACGCTCGGCTGAGCGCCATCGTCCCGTCGCTTGCCGAGCCTGTGCGCGATCCGGTGCAACACAGTGTGACCGATGTATCGGCCAGCTCGGATCGGCTGGCACCCCAGACGGCGCGCCCAGCAAAGTCGCCTACGAACAGCTCGGGTTCTCCCGCTCTACTTGCCCAGTCGGCGTCTCCCCAGCCCGGACCACCCGATGCCGAGACGCCGTCGCGCGTGGTGCCGCGTCGTGCGACTCACTCGAGTCCGTCGCAGCATCCTCCGGCTGATCAGGCAGGTCTCAGACCGCGGCGATCGGAACGCCAAATCCTGGCGGTCGTGGCTGTCGTCGGTGCCGTGGTCGGGGGCTTGACTGTTGGGCTGTTCGCGTTGTCGAGTCCCGACACGGCAGACTCTGTGTCTGCAAGTCCGAGTTCGGCCGTAGCCACCTCGAGCCCCGTCGTCTCATCTCCTGTATCCCGCGAGGGTGTCACCACCAACGGCGATGTCTTCGGCCCGGCCTGCGACGTGCTGCCGCAGGCCGGGCCGGGATCGCTCAACAGCATGGGCCCGCAGCCGGTGGCCAGTGCCGCCAGTATCAACCCGCTGCTGACCACCCTGGCCACCGCCGTCGGCGAGGTCCCGGGCCTGGCCGACACGCTGAACTCGCAGGAGGCGATCACCGTCTACGCCCCGTTCAACGACGCGTTCGCCGAGGTCCAGGCCAGCCTGGGTGAGGAGGCGTTCAACGCGCTGCTCGCCGACCCGAAGAAGCTCGGCGACCTGCTGTCCTACCACGTGGTTCCGCAGCGCTACGACGCCGAGGGCCTTATCGCGGCCGGTACGACCACGCAGCTCGTCGGTGGTGAGGTCACCGTCAGTGGTACTGCCACTGATGATGGGCTGAAGCTGACCAGCGGTGGCGGTACGGAGGCCACGGTGCTCTGCGGCAACATCCCGACCTCGAACGCCACGGTGTTCGTGATCGACAAGGTGCTCATGCCCGCCGCAAGCTGATTGCTGACAGGCGCAACCTCGATAGGGCAGTCGACGGAGTGTGAGTCGGGCTGCCCTGTTGCCGTGCCAGGCGTCTGGTGCTCGAACAGGTCACTCCAGCTGCCAGACCGCACCAACACTCCCTCCCGGCTCATCGGTTCCACCCCGATGCCACCGAGACCACTGGTGATCGCCGCGAGACCCCGCTCTTCGCCCTGGAAAGGGCGAATCCCCGGATCTCGCGGCGATCACTCCCGGCCTTTGGCGCCACCACGTTGCTGCTCGACCAGCTGACCATCACCTGAACGAACGAGTTCCCCGGGGACCGTGCGGTCCCCGGGAACTCTGCCGTCCGGGCTCGCTCGGGTGCGCCGAGCGGACGACTGGCGGCGACGACCGGTGCCAGCGCCGTGGGTGCCCGGCCGAGCATGCCGAGCCTCAAGATCGCAACTTTGTGCGTGCCTTCACAAGCGACTACCGTGCATGTCAGTCGCCGTCAAGGCCCGATCCCGGGTATTCGGCCGGGTACGTCCGGTCATCGGGATGCGTGGCCCATCGGCCACCCAGGACATCGTTGAGCAGCACAGCAGCATCAAGGAGAAGCCGTGACCTTGCCGTCGCAGGCCGGCTCCGAGGGTACGGCCGCCGCGAGGCTGCGGTCCATCCCCGAGGCCAGCGTCGCCCGGCTCGCTGTCTACCTCAGGATGCTCGACGAGCTCGCCGAGCAGGGCGCGGAGACCGTCTCCAGTGATGAGCTCGCCGCCGCCACCGGGGTGAACCCGGCCAACCTGCGCAAGGACCTGTCCCACATCGGGTCCTACGGCATTCGGGGCGTCGGTTACGAGGTCGCACCCCTGGTGCGCCAGATCGAGCACGCGCTCGGACTGAACGACCGCCAAGCTGTCGCGCTCGTCGGCGTCGGCAACCTGGGCCACGCGCTGGCCGGCTTCGGCGGCTTCGGCGGGCGGGGGTTCCCGGTCACGGCGCTGTTCGACGTCGACCCGGACCTCATCGGGATCCACATCAACGGCATCCTCGTCGAGCACGTCCGGACCATCCCGCAGATCTGTGCCGAACGCGGCATCACGATCGGCATGATCGCCACTCCTGGTTCCGCTGCCCAGGTGGTGTGTGACCTGCTCGTCGGGTGTGGCGTGCGCTGCATCCTCAACTTCGCGCCGGTCGTCCTGCAAGTACCCGACGAGGTCGAGGTCCGCAAGGTCGACCTGGCCGTCGAGCTGCAGATCCTGGCGTTCCACGTGACCCGCAAACGCCTCGCCGGCGCCGATGCCGGGGAACCGGCCTGCAACGGTCACGTGGTGAACGGTGCTGGAGGGCTGTGCCGATGAGTGTTCTCGTGGTGGGGCTGTCGCACCGCAGTGCACCGGTCGAGGTGCTGGAGCGCGCCGCCGTCAGCTCGGGTGAGGTGCCCAAGCTGCTCGACGAGATGTTGCGCGCCGCCCACGTCTCCGAGTGCGTGCTGCTGTCCACCTGCAACCGCATCGAGGTCTATGCCGTCGTGGACGCGTTCCACGGCGGCCTGGCCGACGTCTCCGCGGTGCTGTCGCGGCACGCCGGGATGGCATTGCCCGAGCTCACCGAGCACGTGTACGTGCACTACGCCGGGTCGGCCGTGCAGCACCTGTTCGCGGTGTCCGCCGGGCTCGACTCGATGGTCGTCGGCGAGGCCCAGATCCTCGGCCAGCTCCGGGCCGCCTACGCCGCCGCTGACGAGGCCGGCACGGTCGGTCGGGTGCTGCACGAGCTCGCCCAGCAGGCCCTGCGCGTCGGCAAGCGGGTGCACGCGAGCACCGGCATCGACGCCGCGGGTTCCTCGGTCGTCTCCGAGGCCCTCACCGACGTCGCCGCCGCGCTGGGGGGCAGCCTGGTGGGGTGCCGCGCCGTGGTCGTCGGCGCCGGAACGCTGGGCGGGCTCGCCGCCGCGCACCTGCGTCGCGCCGGCGCTGCCGAGATCGTCGTGCTGAACCGCACTCCCGAGCGCGCGCAGCGCCTGGCCGACACGACCTCCCAGCACGGCACGCCCGCCCGGGCCGGCGGCCTCGACGCCCTGGCCGACGAGCTCACCAGCGCCGATCTGATGATCACCTGTACCGGAGCCGTGGGCATGGTTGTGGACCGCGCCACCGTGGCCACAGCGGTGGTCGAACGTGCCGGACGACCGCTGGCGATCTGCGACCTGGGCCTGCCCCGCGACGTCGACGCCGGCGTCGCTGCGCTGCCCGGCGTCACCGTCGTGGACCTGATCACCCTGCAGCGCCGGCTCGCCACCGGGGAGCGCGGGGCGGCCGTCACCGCGGCACAGGATCTCGTGGCCGACGAGGCGCAGGCCTATCTCGCCGCACAGCGCTCCGCGGAGGTCACGCCCACCGTCACCGCACTGCGCCGCCGCGCGTCCGAGGTGATCGACACCGAGCTGCTGCGGCTGGACTCCCGGCTGCCCGATCTGGACGTTCGCGAGCGCGCGGAGTTCACCCGCACCGTCCGCCGCGTCGTCGACAAGCTCCTGCACACCCCCACCGTGCAGGTCAAGCGCCTCGCCGAGGGTCCGGACGGCGACAGCTACGCCGCCGCCCTGCGGGCCCTGTTCGAGCTCGACCCGCAGACCCCGGCCGCGGTGGCGATCCAGCGCAGCGGCGACGTGCTCGCCGCGCTCGAGGCCCGCCCGGACGCACCCGGACCCGAGCGTGCGGAGCCCGACCGATGATCCTGCGTATCGGTACCCGGCGCAGCGCCCTGGCCACGGCGCAGGCCGGCGTGGTCGCCGACCGGCTGCGCGCCGCGGGCCACGATAGCGAGCTCATCGAGATCAGCACGACCGGCGACCGGTCGGCCGCGCCCGTCGCCGAGCTGGGTGTCGGGGTGTTCGTCTCCGCCGTGCGGGACGCGCTGGCCGGCGGCGAGCTCGACATGGCCGTGCACTCCTACAAGGACCTGCCCTCGGCTCCCGACCCGCGGTTGCTCCTCGCCGCCGTCCCGCCGCGGTGCGACCCCCGCGACGCGCTGGTGGCCCGCGATGCGAAGGTGCTCGGCGAGCTGCCGGTCGGCGCCCGGGTGGGTACCGGCTCGCCACGACGCCGCGCCCAGCTCGACGCGCTCGGCCTGGGCCTGGACGTCGTCGCGCTCCGCGGCAACCTCGACACGCGGATCGGCAAGGTCCGCTCCGGCGAGCTCGACGCCGTCGTCGTGGCGGCGGCCGGGCTGCGCAGGCTGGGCCGGATCGACGAGGCCACCGAGCTGCTCGACCCGTTGCAGATGGTGCCCGCGCCCGCGCAGGGCGCGCTTGCGATCGAGTGCCGGATCGACGACAGCGACCTCGCCCGCGCGCTGGCCGCGGCGCTCGACGACGAGCTCACCCGGGCCGCGGTCACCGCCGAGCGCGCGGTGCTGGCGGGCCTGGAAGCAGGCTGCAGCGCGCCTGTCGGCGCGCTGGCCGACGTGGTATCTGACTGGGACGAGGGGCGCGCCGTCGACCGTCTCTCGTTGCGTGCGGTGGTCGGCGTCGGCGGCGGAGCGCTGCTGCGCGCATCAATCACCGGAGACATGGACGACGCCGAGAAGCTCGGGACGGCGCTGGCCGCCGAGCTGCTCGACATGAGGGGCACCTCGGTGCCCCCGCAGAATCGCTGGATCGGGAGTTCCCACAGATGAACCGAGCACCTTCGCACCCGGGACGGGTTGCCTTCGTGGGCAGTGGCCCCGGTGACCCCGGCTTGTTGACCGTCCGCGCCCGGGACGCGCTTGCGAGCGCTCCGCTGGTCGTCACCGACCCGGACGTTCCCGACGTCATCCTGGCGCTGGTCGCCGACGGGGCCGAGGTGCGTCCCGCCGTCGGTGAGCCCGCCGACGTCGCGCGCGACCTGGTCACCGAGGCTCGCAGCGGCCGCATGGTCACCCGGCTGGTCAGCGGCGACCCGCTGACCGTCGACTCCGTGGTGACCGAGGCCCTCGCGGTGGCCGGTGCCGAGGTGTCGATCGACGTCGTCCCCGGCGTACCAGCGGGCACGGCCGTGCCCGCCTACGCCGGCGTGCCACTGGGGTCGGCGCATATCGAGGCCGACGTCCGCGCCGGTGTCGACTGGGCGCGGCTCGCCGCGGCACCGGGCACGCTGGTGCTGCACGCCGCCGCCTCGCATCTCTCGGAGGTGGCCGGTGCGCTGACCGAGCACGGGCTCGCCGCACAGACACCGGTGGCCGTCACCGCGAACGGCACCGGGACCAGGCAGAAGACCGTGCAGGCCACGCTGGCCACGATGGTCGCGCAGGCCGCCGAGCTGGACGGGCCGCTGGTGCTCACCATCGGGGCCGAGGTCGGGCTGCGCACCGAGCTGTCCTGGTGGGAGTCGCGCGCGCTGTACGGCTGGCGGGTGCTGGTGCCGCGCACGAAGGATCAGGCCGGCGCGATGAGCGACCGGTTGGCCGTGCACGGCGCCACCGCCGAGGAGGTGCCCACGATCGCCGTCGAGCCGCCGCGGTCGCCCACGCAGATGGAGCGCGCGGTCAAGGGTCTCGTCGACGGTCGCTATCAGTGGGTCGTGTTCACCTCGACCAACGCGGTGCGCGCGGTGTGGGAGAAGTTCGCCGAGTTCGGGCTCGACGCCCGCGCGTTCTCCGGGGTCAAGATCGCCTGCGTCGGTGCGGCGACGGCCGAGAAGGTGTGCAGCTTCGGGATCGTGCCCGAGCTCGTGCCCTCGGGCGAGGAGGTGCAGGAGTCCTCGTCCGAGGGGCTACTGTCGATCTTCCCGCCCTACGACGACGTGCTCGACCCGGTGGACCGCGTCCTGCTCCCGCGGGCCGACATCGCCACTGAGACCCTCGCCGCCGGCCTGCGCGACCGCGGTTGGGAGATCGACGACGTCACCGCGTACCGCACGGTGCGGGCGGCGCCGCCGCCCGCACCGGTCCGCGAGGCGATCAAGACGGGCGGGTTCGACGCGGTGTGCTTCACCTCGTCGTCCACGGTGCGCAACCTCGTCGGGATCGCCGGCAAGCCGCACGCCCGCACGATCGTCGCCTGCATCGGCCCACAGACGGCCGAGACCGCGCGCGAGTTCGGCCTGCGGGTGGATGTGCAGCCCGAGCAGGCCCGGGTGGCCGCACTGGTCGACGCCCTCGCGGCGCACGCCGCGAGGCTGCGCGCCGAGGGCGCCCTCCCCCCGCCGAAGAAGGCCAAGGCCCGCAGGCGCTGACGCGCCCTGTGCGCGGAAATCGCTGCCCTGGCAGCGATTTCCGCGCACGAGCACCGACGAAGGAGGTGCGATGTTCCCCACCCACCGACCGCGGCGGCTGCGCTCCACGCCGGCCCTGCGGCGGCTGGTCGCCGAGACCGACCTGGCGCCCCGCCATCTCGTGCTGCCGATGTTCGTCAAGGAGGGCGCGACCGAGCCGGTGCCGATCACATCGATGCCCGGCGTCGTCGCGCACACCCGGGACTCGCTGCGCAAGGCGGCCGTCGAGGCCGTCGCCGCCGGGGTCGGCGGGCTCATGCTGTTCGGGGTGCCCGAGCGCCGTGACGCCACCGGCTCCGCCGGCATCGACCCGGACGGCGTGCTCAACCTCGCCCTGCGCGACGTCCGGGCCGAGGTCGGCTCGGCCACCGTGATCATGGCCGACACCTGCATCGACGAGTTCACCGACCACGGCCACTGCGGGGTGCTCGACGACGACGGCCGGGTGGACAACGACGCCACGCTCGCCGTCTACGCGCAGCTGGCGGTGGCCCAGGCGCAGGCGGGGGCCCACCTGCTCGGCCCCAGCGGGATGATGGACGGCCAGGTCGGCGTGATCCGCAACGCGCTCGACGCTGCGGGCCATGTCGACACCGGCATCCTCGCCTACACCGCGAAGTACGCCTCAGCGTTCTACGGGCCGTTTCGCGAGGCCGTCGAGTCGCAGCTGCAGGGTGATCGCAAGACCTATCAGCAGGATCCCGCAGGAGTCCGGGAGTCGCTGCGTGAGCTGGCGCTGGACCTGGACGAGGGTGCCGACCTGGTGATGGTCAAGCCCGCGATGGCCTACCTCGACGTGCTGCGCGCCGTCGCCGAGATCGCGGATGTCCCGGTGGCCGCCTACCAGGTGTCCGGGGAGTACGCGATGGTGGAGGCGGCGGCGGCCAACGGCTGGCTGGACCGCGACCGTACGATCCTCGAGACGCTCACCGCGATCCGCCGCGCCGGGGCGGATATCGTGCTCACCTACTGGGCCACCGAGATGGCCGGTCGGCTCGCTGGTGGGTGAGTTCGGGCATCGGAACCGGTTCGCAACATCCACAGACCCCCGAGCTCGTGGCAGCGTGACACCCGCGGGATAGGATCGCGTCTCCTTGATCACCTGGATCACCTGGAGGTTCCCGCGATGACCTATGACCCCGGCTCCCCCGGTGGGCGCCCCCAGCCCCCCGGCGGCCAGGGCTGGCCCGGTGGCCAGCAGCAGCCCTACCCCGCTGGCTACGGTCAGCAGCCACCGCCCGGTTGGGGACCACCGGCCGGTGGTCCCCAACCGGGCGGGACGCCATCGCCGCAGCGCAACGTCCTCGCGGCGCTGCTCGACTTCAGCTTCACCAGCTTCGCGACGCCCGGTCTGGTCCGACTGTTGTACGTCGTCGGGTCGGTCCTCCTCCTGTTCTCCTACCTGGGCTACGTCGTCTACGCCTTCGGTGTGGACGCGGTGTTCGGGTTCGTCGCGCTCGTCGTCGGCGCCGTCGTGGTGCTCTTCTGGCTGGCGCTCTTGCGGGTGTTGCTGGAGTTCTACTCTGCCGTTGTGCGCATGTCCGAGGACATTCACAACCGGCGTTGACCCGTCGCGTGGACAGCAGGTAAGGGGCGGCTCTACGGTGGCGCGCGTGAGCACACCGTATGACCCGCAGCGCGAAGGGCAGCAGCCCGAACCGGGCCCCTACGGCGGTGGGCAACAAGGGCAGGACGGCACCCAGCAACCGGGCCAGTACGGGCAGCCGGATCCCTACACCGCGGGGCAGCCCGGGCCCTACGGCCAGCAGCCGGGTCCGTACGGCGCCCAGCCCTACCCCGGCCAGCAGCACGGCGAGCAGCAGTACAGCGGCGCGTACCCGGCCCCGAGCGGGCCGGGGTACGCCTACAACCCCTACGGCACGCCGTACCCCGCTGGTCTCGGCGACAGCGAGGTCCAGCCGGTCGTACGGCCCGGGATCATGGTCCTGTCGCTCGTGCTGTTCGTCCTGAGCACCCTTCCGTTCCTGGTGGCCGCCGCGTTCCTGTTGCTCGTGCCGCTGGACGCGCAGAACATCCCGCCGGAGCTGTTGAACAGTCCGGAGCTGGCCGACGCCGGGGTGACCCCGGACCTGCTGATCTCGGTGCTTCGGGTAGGCGGGGCGATCCTGCTCGTGATCGCGCTGCTCTACGTCCTGTTCGCCGTGTTGGCCTTTCAGGGTCGGAACTGGGCGCGGATCGTGGTGACGGTCCTGACGGCGGGCTTCACCCTGTTGCTGCTGTCCGGAGTCGCGGGAGCCGGGGACTTGGCCAGCCTGGTGTTCCTGCTGCTGGTCCTGGCCGCGTCCGTGGCCGGCACCGTCATCCTCTTCCTGCCTGACTCCAGTCGCTTCTTCGCCAGCCGCCGGCGGCGCTGACCGACCACCCCACGGACCGGATCGGGTGCCTGGCTGGGAGACTGGGGATCGTGGTGAGCACGCCGTCCGGACCGGTCACCGGGCATCGCACCGAGACTTCGCGCGAGCTGTTCGGGCGCGCCTGTGCCGCGATCCCCGGTGGGGTGAACTCTCCGGTGCGGGCGTTCACCTCGGTGGGTGGCACCCCTCGGTTCATGGTGTCCGCCGCGGGACCGTGGCTGACCGACGCCGACGGCAACCGCTACGTCGACCTCGTCAGCTCGTGGGGCCCGATGATCCTCGGCCACGCCCACCCCGCCGTCGTCGACGCCGTGCGCGCCGCGGCCGGGCAGGGGCTTTCCTTCGGTGCCCCGACCCCGACGGAGATCGAGCTGGCCGAGGAGATCATCGACCGGGTGGCGCCCGTCGAGCAGGTGCGACTGGTCAACTCCGGCACCGAGGCGACGATGAGTGCCGTCCGGCTCGCGCGTGGCATCACCGGCCGGCGGATGATCGTCAAGTTCGCGGGCTGCTATCACGGGCACGTCGACGCGCTGCTCGCCCAGGCCGGCTCCGGCGTCGCGACGCTGGGCCTGCCGACCAGCCCCGGTGTCACCGGTGCACAGGCCGCCGACACCGTCGTGCTGCCCTACAACGACCTCGACGCGGTGCGGGCGGTGTTCGCACAGCGTGGCAACGAGATCGCCTGCGTGATCACAGAGGCGGCCGCGGGGAACATGGGGGCGATCGCCCCCGTGCCCGGGTTCAACGCGGGGCTGCGCGAGGTGTGCCACACCCACGGGGCGCTGCTGGTCATCGACGAGGTGATGACCGGCTTCCGGGTCTCGCCCGCGGGCTGGTTCGGCATCGACGGCGTCGCCGGCGACCTCTACACCTTCGGCAAGGTCATGTCGGGCGGGCTGCCCGCCGCCGCGTTCGGCGGGCCCGCGGCGTACCTGTCCCACCTGGCGCCCGCCGGGGCCGTCTACCAGGCCGGGACGCTGTCCGGGAACCCCGTCGCCGTTGCCGCGGGCCTCGCGACGCTGCGGGCCGCCGACGCCGCGGTCTACGCCGCGCTCGACGCCAACGCCGCCCGCCTGGGTGCGCTGATCGGGGACGCGTTGCGCGCCGCGGGGGTGCCGCATCGCATCGGGTTCGCGGGGAACCTGGTGTCGGTGTTCTTCGCCGAGGACGAGGTGACCGACTACGCCGCCGCCCAGGCCGCCGCCACCTGGCGCTTTCCCGCGTTCTTCCACGCCCTGCTGGAACGGGGCGTCTACCCGCCGCCGAGCGCGTTCGAGGCGTGGTTCGTCTGCGCAGCGCTGGACGACGACACCTGGCAGGTGATCGAGACCGCGCTCCCGCACGCCGCCCGGGCCGCGGCGGCCGCCCAGGCCCCAGCATGAGCACGAGCACCGTCGTGCATCTGCTGCGGCATGGGGAGGTCCGCAACCCGGACGGGATCCTGTACGGGCGGTTGCCCGGATTCCGGCTCTCCGAACGCGGGCGGGACCAGGCCGAGGTGGTGGCCGCCACGCTCGCCGGCGCCGACCTCACCGCTGTCGTCGCCTCCCCGCTGCAGCGGGCCCAGGAAACCGCCACGCTGATCGCGGCCGCCCATGACCTGCCGATCGTCACCGACGAGCTGCTGATCGAGGCGATCAGCCGGTTCGAGGGCAAACGGGTCGCGCTCGGCGACGGCGTGCTGCGCAGCCCGCGGAACTGGCCGCTGCTGCGCGACCCGTTCACCCCGTCCTGGGGGGAGCCGTACCTGCAGATCGCGCACCGCATGCTCGGCGCGGTGCACCGGGCCCGCGAGCTGGCCTCGGGCCATGTCGCCCTGTGCGTGTCCCACCAGCTGCCGATCTGGACGCTGCGACGGTTCGTCACTGGCCAGCGGCTCTGGCACGATCCGCGCCGGCGGCAGTGCGCGCTCGCGTCGCTCACCTCGCTGGTCTTCACCGGCACCGAGCTGACCGGGCTGCGCTACAGCGAGCCCGCCGGTTCCAGCGACCCGACGAGGACCGGCGCATGAGGCGGACCGTGCTCGTCCTTGCGGCGCTGCTCCTGCTCGCCGCCTGCTCTACCAGCAAGGACGCCGTGGCGGTCGGTGGACAGTTCCAGTTCGTCGCCCCCGGCGGGCAGACGACGATCCGCTACGACCCGCCGGAGGCCCGCGGCGCCGTGCGCGGCGTCGCCGGGGACAGCCTGCTGCACCCCGGCACGACCGTCGGGCTCGACGATCACCTCGGCCAGGTGGTCGTGCTCAACATCTGGGGGTCCTGGTGCGGGCCGTGCCGGGAGGAGGTTCCCGACTTGCAGTTCGTGGCGGAGCAGACCGCCGCGGAGGGGGCGGTCGTGCTCGGTATCGACGTGCGCGACGACCGCAGCGCCGCCACCGACTTCGTGCGTGACCGCGGCGTCACCTACGACTCGATCTTCGACAATCCCGGGCGCACGCTGGCTGCGCTGGGCGGGTTCCCGCGCAACGTCGTGCCCTCCACCCTCGTGCTCGACAAGCGCCACCGCGTGGCCGCGGTCTACCTGCTCCCGATCCGCGTCCCCGACCTCATCCCCCTCATCCGCCACCTAGCCACCGAAGAATAACCCCGCGAGTCGGTACGTTCTGGTGCGCGAGTCGGTACGAACTGGCGGGCGAACCTCCCGGTGCCGGGGTCGCCAGATGCACTACACGTTGTAGAACCCGGTGCGCGGACCGGGACGGCAGCGGCTTACCCTCATCGGTGATGGATCCCTCGACCACCCTCGCGGTCTCCGGCCCGCTGCTGGTCGCGGCCGCCGTGGCCGTGCTGGCAGGGGCGGTGAGTTTCGCGTCGCCGTGCGTGGTCCCGCTGGTTCCCGGCTATCTCGCCTACCTCGCCGGACTGGTCGGCGCCGACGCCCCGCCCGCGACGACGGCGCAGGCGCACGTGCAGGTGCAGGAGCGCCGGTCGGGGCGGTGGCGCGTTGCTGGAGCTGCGGCGTTGTTCGTCGCCGGGTTCACGGTCGTGTTCGGCACGATCCTGGTCGGTGTCGTCTGGCTGTCCGACGCGCTGGTGGCCAACGAGGCCGTCCTGCAGCGCGTCGGTGGCATCGTGATGATCGTGATGGGATTGGCGTTCGTCGGGATGGTCCCGGTGCTGCAGCACGAACGTCGCGTGCACTGGGTACCCCGTGCCGGGGTGTGGGGGGCGCCGCTGCTGGGTGCGGTATTCGGTCTGGGCTGGGTGCCCTGCATCGGCCCGACGCTCGCGGGCGTCGTCGCCGTGGCGGCCGGGACCGGTGGCGGTTCGCTACGCGGTGTCGTGCTGACGGTGGCCTATTGCGCCGGGCTCGGGCTGCCGTTCGTGCTGATCGCGCTCGGGGCGTCGCGGACGGTGCGTGCGCTGGGCTGGCTGCGTCGGCACACCCGCACCATCCAGATCGGTGGTGGTGTGCTCCTGATGGCCGTCGGATTCCTGCTCGTCAGCGGTCTGTGGGCGGGGCTGCTCGCGCAGCTGCAGACCTCGGTCGTCGGCTTCACCCCGGTGCTGTAGCGATGGCTACCCCGACACAGACGTCCACTCGGCCACCAGATCGTGCCGACTCGCGCGCCAGTTCGTACCGACTCGCGGGGGTGCGGAATGCTTGGCGGGGGCTTACCGCTATGCGGACGGCGTTGGTGTTGCTGTTTTTGCTGGCTGTGGGGGCGTTGCCGGGGGCGTTGTTGCCGCAGCGCAGTCTTAACCAGGGGTTGGTCGAGCAGTACTTCGCCGACTACCCGCGCCTGGCTCCGGTGCTCGACCGGCTGGGCCTGTTCGACGTCTTCGCCGCTCCGTGGTTCGCCGCGATCTACCTGCTGCTCATGGTGTCGCTGGTCGGGTGCGTGCTGCCGCGCACCCTCGAGCATGCGAAAGGCCTGCGTGCCGCGCCCGTCGCGATCCCGCGCAACCTCGGGCGGCTGCCCCACCACGGCAGCGGCACGCTCACCGTCGGGATCGACGAGGCGACGGAGCGGGTCCGCGGTCGGCTGCGCGGATGGCGGGTCGCGGAGACGACCGAGGGCGGCGGCCGGGCGGTCTCGGCCGAGAAGGGCTACCTGCGCGAGGTCGGCAACCTGGTATTCCACCTGAGCCTGATCGGGCTGCTCGTCGGCTTCGCCGCGGGCAAGCTGTTCGGCTACGAGGGCCAGGTGATCGTGCCTACCGGCGGCGGCCAGTTCTGCAACACCGGCATCCTCGGCTACGACACCTTCCGCGCTGGGCTGCGCGTGGACGGCACCGACCTCACCCCGTTCTGCGTGCGGGTCGAGGACTTCACCGCCGAGTACCTCCCGAACGGCCAGGCCGCCAGCTTCCGCGCCACCCTCGGCTACCAGACCACCGAGGACCTCGCTGCCGGCAGCCCCGATCGGTGGCGGCCCTACGCGCTGGCCGTCAACAGCCCGCTGCGCCTCGACGGCAACCGCGTCTACCTGCTCGGCCACGGCTACGCACCCCGGTTCACGGTGAGGTTCCCGGACGGCCAGCAGCGCACCGGTGAGATCCAATGGCGCCCCGTCGACCCGGCGACGCTGCTCTCCGAAGGTGCCACCAAGTTCGAACCACCCGGCATCACCGATGACGAGCAGCGCCGTACCAGCCAACTCGCCGTCACCGGGCTGCTGGCGCCGACGAGCTCGGGCGGGCAGGTCGTCACCTCGGTGTTCCCGGCGCTGCGTGATCCCGAAGTGGCGGTCGACGTGCTCCACGGCGATCTGGGACTCGACGACGGCCGCGGCCAGTCGATCTTCCAGGTGGACCAGGGAAAGATCGACTCCGGCGAGCTGGTGCGGGTGGCGCGCGCCAACCTCGTTCCCGGCCAGGCGGTCACGCTCGACGACGGCACCGTCGTGCGTTTCGACGGCGTGCGGGACTGGGTCTCGCTACAGGTCAGCCACGACCCGGGGCAGCTCGCGGTGCTCGTGTTCGCGGTGCTCGTGCTGATTGGGCTCGGGTTGTCGCTGAGCATCCGTCGGCGCCGCTTCTGGGCCCGGCTCACCCCCGCCGGCGACGGCGCCCGTACCGTCGTGGAGGTCGGCGGCCTGGCCCGCACCGACCGCGCGGGCTACGGCGAGGAGTTCGACCGCCTGCGGGCGGACCTGCTGGACAGTCCCACCGCACCGAAGGGCAGCTGATGCTCACCGAGATCGCCCTCTACAGCGACCGCCTGTTCATGGCCGCCGTCGGCGTGTACGTGCTGGCGATGGTCCTGCACGGCGCCGAGTACGCCGCGCGCCGGTCGGCACCGGCCGTGCTCGTCGGGGCCGGGGACACCGACGTCGAGGCGGTGCCGGCGCTGTCGGCACCGGCACGCCACCGCGCCGAGCGCAACGGGCGCATGGCGGTGGCGCTGGTCGTCCTCGGGGCGGCGCTGCAGGCCTGCTCGATCATCGCCCGGGGCGTCGCCGCCGGGCGCTGGCCGCTGGGCAACATGTACGAGTTCACCTCCGCCATCTGCCTGGCCGCCGTGCTCGCCTGGCTCGTCGTGCTCCGCCGTGCGCCCGCCGCGCGCCCGGTCGGCCTGTTCGTGTTGCTGCCCGTGGTCATCCTGGCGTTCCTCGCCGGAACCGTGCTGTACGCCCAGGCCGCGCCCGTGATGCCGGCCCTGCAGTCGTACTGGCTGGTGGTGCACGTCACCACGGTCAGCGCATCGTCGGGACTGCTGCTGGTGCCCGGCGTCGCGAGCCTGCTGTACCTGCTGCGCCGCTCCGGGCGCCTGCCCGCGCTCACCGTCAAGCTCCCGGCCGCCGAGGTGCTCGACCGGCTCGCCTACCGCACCACGATCATCGCGTTCCCGCTCTACACGTTCGCGGTCATCGCCGGTGCGATCTGGGCGGAGGCCGCCTGGGGCCGCTTCTGGGGCTGGGACCCCAAGGAGACCGTCGCGTTCATCGTCTGGGTGCTCTACGCGGCCTACCTGCACGCGCGGGCCACGGCGGGCTGGCGCACGGGACGGGCCGCGTGGATCAACGTGGCAGGCTTCGCCGCGGTGCTGTTCAACCTGTTCTTCATCAACCTGGTCGTGGCGGGTCTGCACTCCTACGCCGGCGTCGGCTGAGCCGGGGCCGAGGACGTCCTGACACCCGCCCGCATCTCGACCCGGGCCGACCACGAGACTACCGTCGGCTTCCGTGGACGGGTTCAACGGTCGGCACGATGGGTTCGGCGGGATGCAGTGATGACGGAGCGTGAATCCGTGAACGATCGAGATTACCCTGACGGCTCAGTGGGCCGCTACGTGCGTGAGCGCTGGGGCGCGCCACCCGCGCGCGCCGCCCAGCCCGACGCCGCAGCGGTGGAACCCGGCTTCGGGTCGTACCCAGCCGGGGAGCAGCCACCCGAGGTCGCCCCGATCGCGATCGAGGACATCGAGCCCGCCACGCCGCCGTCGGGGCTGCCGTCGGTTCCCCCCGGCCGTCCCGGTTCCGAGGACCCGGTGCCGGACGGTCCGGTGCCCGCTCGCGCGCTGCCGGACGAGCCGGTGCCGGCCCGCCCCGAGCCCGCCCCGGCTGCGCTTACTCCCGAGTCCGACCCGGCCGCGCGCACTCCGCCCACTGGCACCGCCCGCTGGACTGACCCGGATGCCAGCGCGGCCCCGGCGTCCCAGCGCACCCGCAGCGAGTTCGACCGGCATGCCGCTGACCTGTCCTCGGCCCGGCTGCTGCGCCCGAGCAAGCGACCGCCGCAGTCGGGCTGGCGTCGGGTGGTGTACGTGCTGTCCGGGCGGCTGATCAATCCGGGTGAGAGCCCCGCCGACGTGCGACGCCATGAGCTCACCGCGCGGGTCAACGCGCCGCTCCTCGACTGCTACAAGATCGCGATGTTGAGCCTGAAGGGTGGCGTCGGCAAGACCACGACGACGGTGACGCTGGGAGCGACACTGGCGTCGCTGCGCGGGGACCGGGTGATCGCCCTCGACGCCAACCCCGACCGCGGCACGCTCAGCCAGAAGGTCCCGCGGGAGACCAGCGCCACGGTGCGCCACCTGCTGCACGACGCCCAGCGTGTCCGCCGCTACACCGACGTGCGGGCCTACACCTCGCAGGGCCCCTCCCGTCTGGAGGTGCTGGCCAGCGAGCAGGACCCGGCGGTGTCGAAGGCGTTCAGCGAGGAGGACTACCGGCGCACCGTGAACCTGCTCGAGCATTTCTACAACATCGTGCTCACCGACTGCGGCACCGGACTCATGCACTCGGCCATGTACGGCGTGCTGGGCGTGGCCGACCAGCTGATCATCGTGTCGTCCGGCTCGATCGACGGGGCGCGCAGCGCGTCGGCCACGATGGACTGGCTCGACGCGCACGGGCACGGCGATCTCGTGAAGAACTCGGTCGCAGTGATCAACTGCGTGCACCGGTCGGCCGGCGGGGTAGATCTGGACCAGGTGGCGGAGCACTTCGCGGCGCGCTGCCGCGCAGTGATCCGCGTGCCGTTCGACACCCATCTCGAGGAGGGCGCAGAGGTGGACTTGGAGCGGTTGGAGCGGGGCACGCGCCTAGCGTTGCTGGAGCTGGCGGCCACCGTGGCCGACGCCTTCGACGGGGCGCCGGTGTAGAACGCGACTCGGCGGCCTGAGGAGCCGACCGATGGTGGGCGGTCAGGGGCGGGGCGGGTCGTCGCGGCGGCGCACCTTTTCGTCGAGCTGTCGCAAGAAGGCCGGGTCGTCGTCGGGGCCGCTGACGCGCGGGCGGGAGGGCCCTGTCGGCGGCCGTCGCTGCGGCTGGGTGATCTCGTTACGTGCGGTGTTCATCGCCTTCCACAGCACCAGTACGACAACCACAGCGCCGACGAGAGCGATGAGGAACAACATCGGTACCACCTCCGCTGTTGAGGTTAGCCGAGCGCGGGCGATGGTGGGGTGAAGTGCGGCTCCGCTCTCAGACGCGTGGCGGCGGCAGCGTGGCTTCGCTGGTGAGGCTGATGAGCAAGTTGTACACCTCGCCCTCTCGGAAGCGCCGGTGGCCTCCCGGCGTGCGGATCGAGCCGATCCGGCCTGCCGCCGCCCACCGGGTCACGGTCTTGGGGTCGACGCGGAAGAGCGCGGCCACCTCACCGGGGGTGAGCAGCCGCTCGCTGTCGCCTGCCCGGGTTCCTGCTCCTGCTGTTCCTGCCTGGGTTGTCACCGACATTCGGGCCCTCCCCAACCTCGACGTTTCCGGGCCATCGTGACACCTGGGACCCCGTGTACTCGAACGGTTGTCTGGAGGTAAAGGGCTCTTCAAGGACGAACAGGACAGGGCGTCCGCCGTCCGCCGGTCGTACGCTCTGCTCCATGACCTCGTCCCCCACCGGATCCTCGTCCGCCGGGCAGCGGCCAGGGCTGGCCGCCACGGTCGCGCTGTACGCGCTGGCGCGGGTCGGCATAGTCGCGGTCGTGGCGCTGCTGCTGGCGCTGGTGGGCGTGCCGCTCGCCGTCGCCGTGCTGGTGGGCCTGATCGTGGCGCTACCGCTGTCGATGGTGACGTTCCGCGGGCTGCGTGGCCGGCTCGACAGCGCGCTGTCCGAGGCGCACAGGCGGCGCGCTACCGAGCGTGCCGCGCTGCGTGCGCGCCTGCGCGGCGACGAGCCGGTTCTCGGATCAGGTGAACGTTCCCAGCGCCAGCCCGAGCCCGGTCAGGGCTGACCAGGCCAGGAGCAGCAGGCCGGTCCGGGCCAGCATCCGGATCAGCTTCCGGCCGTCGGCGCCGCCGAGCACCTGGCGGGCGGCCAGCACCGCGAGCGGTGCGGCCAGCAGCCCGAGCAGCATCGGCCAGCTGCGCAGCCCCGCCAGCACCGAGAGCAGGAACGGCGCCGTCACGAGGGCGGCGTACAGGCGGCGCGTGTCGGTGTCACCGAGCAGGACGGCGAGGGTGCGCTTACCCGCCACCGCGTCCGTCGGGATGTCGCGCAGGTTGTTGACCACGAGCACGGCGCAGGCGAGCATCCCGACACCGACCGCGCCGACGACGGCGAGCGCTCCGGGCGGGCCGCTCTGCGTGATCGTCGTGCCCAGGACCGCGACGGGGCCGAAGAAGACGAGGACGGCGACCTCACCCAGCCCGAGGTAGCCGTAGGGCCGCCTGCCACCGGTGTAGAACCAGGCTCCTGCCAGGCACAGGGCGCCGACGCCGATCAGCCACCACTGCCGGCTCAGCGACACCAGCGTGAGCCCGGCCAATCCGGCGATCGAGAGCGTGACGATCGCGGCGGTGCGTACCGTCGACGGCGCGGCTGCTTTCGACCCGACCAGCCGCAGCGGCCCGACCCGGGTGTCGTCGGTGCCGCGGATGCCGTCGGAGTAGTCGTTGGCGTAGTTGACCCCGATGACCAGCGTCATCGCGACGAGCAGCGCGAGCAGCGCACGTCCCGGTGCGACGACGCCGCCGCCGAGCGCTGCACCGGTGCCGACCAGCACAGGGGAGACGGCGGTCGGCAGGGTGCGCGGGCGCGCGCCCTCGATCCACTGCGCCAGGGTGGCCACGGGTGCACGTTAGCCGGAGCCGGTTGCCGCGGTCTCCGCGCCGTCGCCATCGTCGCCGGTTGGGCAGGTGGTGACCGGCTCGGGATGGGGCACCGCGGCGGCGGGCAGGTACTGGTCCATGCCGATCCGCAGCCAGCGGTCCGCGCCGGACCCGAGCGCGCACTCCACCGGCACCCCCGCCCGCTCCGCCGCGAGCCCGACGACCTCGGCCGCGGCGTCGGGTGCCGCGAGCACGGGCTCGGCGTCGGTGACCTCCGACAGCGGCACCGTGCCCGTCCACAGGTAGTCCACGTTCACCCAGGAGTTGTTCGTGAGTCCGAGCGTGTCCCAGAACAGACCGTCGCTGAGGTCGATTCCCGCGGGGTTGGCGACCTTCCGCTCGTACTGGTCCTTGCCGCCGTTGTAGCCGTCTTTGTACGCGGCCTGCGCCTGCGGGAGACCTTGAGGTAGATCGCCCCACTCAAGGCGCTGCGGTGCGGGGTTCCAGTAGTCGTCGCGGGTGTTCCACGGCCCGACGTCCCACACCGGGGCGAAGCCGCAGCGCCCGCTCGGTGCGCACACCTTCACCGAGTAGTCGCTGTTGTCCCGCGAGGCCAGCGCCCGGCGCGAGGGCAGCGCGACGAACTGGTCGCGCTCGGCGATGACGTGTCCGTTCGCGGTGGTGCGGCTGGTGAGCCCCTCGCGGGTGGCGAACACCCGGTAGGTGAGCGGAACCTGCTCGGCTCCGCCTTCAGACAGCGGCGTCGCCATCGTCGGGAGTGCGGTGAGGGTGACGTCGCGGACGGCGGGCCCGGCGCCGGGCGGGCCGGTGAGGACCAGCCGTCCTTGCACCTGCGAGGCCGGCGCGGGCAGCGCGGTGGCCGGTATGGCCGGGATCCACTCGGACCAGTTGCCGCCTGCGCGGCGACCGCGGACCTCAACGGTGGCGGTGCTGCCGCCGGGGACGTCGCCGAGCACGGTCGCGCCGATCCGGTCGGTTGCGGTGTCGAGCCGCAGCGGCGGGAGTGTGAGCAGCCCGGTGGGTAGCGGATCACTCACGGGTGCGTCCCCGTCCTCCTCCGGGGCGAGGAACGACCCGGCGGGGTCGAGCCGGGCGATGCCAGCGTCGAGTGTGACGCCTGTGGCCTCACCGGCGGTCAGGTCGGCATGCCAGACGGCGGACGGCGGCGTCTGGGCGTCAGCGGGCACCGCGATGCCGATGGTGAGAACGCCGACGATGACCAGTAGCGCGGTTGCTGTTTGCACCCTCATCACATGATCCCCTTGTGTTACGCATGTGACTAGAGTGCCTTATGGTAAAGGTAGCCCACCCTCACCCAAGTGGGTAGAACTCCGCGGCGAGCCTGCTCGCGACGGCGTTCCGGTCGGGTTTGCCCACGCCGCGCAGCGGGATCTCGGGCACGGGGAGCAGCAGGCGCGGCACGGCGGCCCGGCCCAGCTCGGAGCGCACGGCGGCGCGCAGCTGTGCGGCCCGCGTCGCGTCCCACCCGCCTGGCCCGTTCGGATCCCCGACGACGGCCGCGCCGACGACCTGGCCCCACTCCGCGTCCGACACCCCGACCACGCAGGCCGCGAGTACCCCCGGCTGGGCGGTCAGGACCCGCTCCACCGCTGCTGGCGCCACCTTCTCGCCACCGGTGATGATCATCTCGTCGGCCCGGCCGAGCACCTCGAGACGCCCGTCGCGCCACCGGCCGAGGTCATCGGTGCGAAACCAACCGCCGCCGAACGCGGCGGCGGTGGCCTGCGGGTGGCCGAGATAGCCCTCGGCGAGCGTCGGCCCGCCGAGCCGGATCCGGCCGCCCGCGTCGACGTCGACCCGCACCCCGTCCAGCGGGACCCCGTCGTAGACGCAGCCGCCCGCCGTCTCACTCATGCCATAGGTGGTGACGAGAGACATACCTGCCGCGCGTGCTCGGGCGCGCAGGCCGGGATCCGCTGCGGCCCCGCCGACGAGCACGGCGGCGTAGCCGCGCAGCGCGTCGAGCGCAGCGCCCCCGGCGTCGAGGAGCCGGTGCAGCTGGGTGGGCACCAGGCTGGTGCAGGCCCGTCCGGGGCCCAGGGTCGCGGACGCGGTGACGAAGTCCTCGGGGCGGAACCCACCGCGCAGGTCCTGCACGACCGGGGCCGCTCCGGCGAGCAGGGCCCGCACGATCACCTGGACGCCCGCGACGTGCTCGGCGGGCAGGGCCAGCAGCCAGCGCGCCGGTCCGCCGAGCCGGTCCGCCGTGGCCAGCGCGGACGCCCGCAGTGCGGTGGCAGAGAGCGCCACGAGCTTGGGCGCACCGGTGGAGCCGGACGTCGCGATCACCACCGCCACGCCGGTGCCGGGCTCGTCGGTGGAGGACACCGCGGTGCCGGGCGCAAGCGGCGCCACGGCGGGCCCGCCGTCGAGGGCAGCGGCGAGCGCGGTGGTCAGCTCGGCGACGCGTTCCGGGGACCCGTCGAGGATGAGCCGGCGCAGCATCACGCCCGGCCGGTCGTGATCGGCGTCCGGGAACGCGGAGCCGCACGGGCTGCCCTCTTGCGTCCCGAACCGGTGATCACGGCTGGCGCTGGCCGGGGCCGATCGTGGTGATCGGCGAACGGGGACGGGGAACCGTCGCCACTGCGGCTCCTGGTCCCGAAACGGCGATCATGTAGCTCAGTAGTGCCACGGGTAGGCCGACCAGTCCGGCGCGCGCTTCTGCAGGAACGCGTCCCGCCCCTCGACGGCCTCGTCGGTCAGGTACGCCAGCCGCGTGGCCTCCCCGGCGAAGAGCTGCTGCCCGACCAGCCCGTCGTCGGTCAGGTTGAAGGCGTACTTGAGCATCCGCTGTGCGGTGGGCGACTTGCCGTTGACCTCCCGCGCCCACTCCAGCGCCACGGTCTCCAGCCGGGTGTGCGGCACCACGGCGTTGACCATGCCCATCCGGTGCGCGTCGTCGGCGGAGTACTCCCGGCCGAGGAAGAAGATCTCCCGGGCGAACTTCTGGCCGACCTGCTTGGCCAGGTAGGCCGAGCCGAAGCCGCCGTCGAAGGAGCCCACGTCGGCGTCGGTCTGCTTGAACCGGGCGTGCTCGGCGCTGGCCAGCGTCAGGTCGGCCGTCACGTGCAGGGAGTGCCCGCCGCCCGCCGCCCAGCCGGGAACGACCGCGATGACGACCTTCGGCATGAACCGGATCAGCCGCTGGCACTCCAGGATGTGCAGCCGCCCGGCGCGGGCCGGGTCCACGGTCTCGGCGGTGTCGCCGGAGGCGTACTGGTAACCGGTGCGCCCGCGGATGCGCTGGTCACCACCGGAGCAGAACGCCCAGCCCCCGTCCCGTGGCGACGGTCCGTTGCCGGTCAGCAGCACGCACCCGACGTCGGGGGTCTGGCGGGCGTGGTCCAGCGCGCAGTAGAGCTCGTCGACGGTGCCAGGGCGGAAAGCGTTGCGCACCTCGGGTCGGTCGAACGCGATGCGCACCGCACCGGTGTCGCGTGCGCGGTGGTAGGTGATGTCGGAGAAGTCGAAGCCCTCGACCACCCGCCACGCTGCTGGATCGAACAGTTCGGAGACGGTTCCCGGCACGGGCCCAGCGTAGTGAGCAGCTGCACCGCTCAGCTGTTCCAGGGGTGGTCAGCGAGGGTCCAGACGGCGAAGGATCTCGGCCAGCACCTCGCCGTGCTGCGTCTGGGTCTCCCGGATCGCGGTCAACTCGCGTCCGTGCTCGGCCAGCGTCTGGCCGTGCTCAGCCAGCGTCTGACCGTGCTCGGCCAGCGTCCGCCCATGCTCAGCCAATGTCTCGGTGTGCCGATCAACCGTGTCCTTGATGTCCAGCACGGTGTCGGAGATCGCGGTGAGGTCCTCTTCGAGGCGCTCGACGCGACGAGACAGTCCTGGGCTGGCCATGGCGGGCAGGCTAGCATCCACGCCACACTATCCGCGGTGCTTCTCGCACACGGCTGGACGTGGGCGACGTCCGGCACCGGAAGTCGATCAGCTGCGGATCTCAGCTGCGCAGGGCGCGGGTGAACGCGCCGTGGGCGTCCGCGCTGAACAGCACGAACCGGGCCTCGCGCACCGAGCTGGGGGTCGCCGCGACGGTCTCGACGGCGATCCGGGCAGCGTCGTCCATCGGCCAGCCGTAGACCCCCGCCGACACCGCCGGGAACGCCACGGCCGCCACGCCCAGCTCGTCGGCCACTCGCAGCGACTCGCGGTAGCACGAGGCCAGCAGCGCCGAGCGGTCCTCGCGCGGCGTCCACACCGGTCCGACCGTGTGGATCACCCAGTGGGCTGGCAGCAGGCCAGCGGTGGTCGCGACGGCCTGCCCGGTCGGCAGCCCGTCGCGGTAGCGGCCGCCGCGCAGCTCCCGACACGCGGCGAGGATCTCCGGGCCGCCGCACCGGTGGATCGCGCCGTCCACCCCGCCCCCGCCGAGCAGCGACGAGTTAGCGGCGTTCACCACGGCGTCGACGTGCTGCTCGGTGATGTCGCCGCGGACCAGGACGATCTCGGTACTCATCCGCTCATGCTCTCCCGCCGCAACGCCGCGAGCAGCGGAATGGCCGCGATCTTCTCCTCGGTCAGTTCTGACCAGCGTAAATCCCCGGTGGGCCGCTCGGCGCGGCCCTCCCGGCAGTCGATCACCCGCTCCGGGGTGACGACGAGGTCGACGGGCACGTCGTGCCCCGCCGCTGGGAGCGTCTCGACCGGACGGACCTGCCGCTCGTGCACGGTGGTGACCACCACGGTGTCGGGTCTGATCAGCCCAGCCGCGGTGGCCAGCGCGAACTCCAGGTCGGCGAACCCGCCGCCCTTGCCCAGCCGGGCGCCGTCCTCGCCGACGGCGACGCAGCCGGTGACGACGAGTCCGACCGGGTTCAGCTCCGCCACCGCGACCCGCTTGGCCGAGCGGCTCGCGTTCGTGATCGACACCGCCCACCGGGGAGGGTCGGCCAGGTCGTCGATGACCGGCCCCGACCCGCTGCGGTTCCACACGGTGCTCACCGAGGCCGCGCTGCGGCTGGAGGTGGGTGGGCCTGTCGTCATGACGGCCCAGCTCGAGCGACTGCTGGCCGTCGCGGGCGCGGAGAAACGTCACGATTCAGGTGCTGCCGTGGACCCAGGGTCAGCATGCCGGGATCGCCAGCAACTTCACCGTGCTGCACTTCGCCGACCCCGACGCTGACCCGCCGCTGGGCTACTTCGACGGGCCGCTCGGCGGGTACGTCATCAGCGGCCCGGGCGACGTCGCCGCGATGATCACGATGCTCGATGACCTGCGGGAACCGGCGCTGAGGCCGGCCGAGTCCATCAAGGCCGGCGAGTTCGATGACTTCACCTGAGCTGATTCCCGACGGGCGTGCGAACCCACCCGTCGGTGGTCACCGTCCTGGCAGTAAGACGTTCAGCCGACCGGTCGCTCCAGGGTGATCAGCAGTCCGTCGACCCCACCCGGACCGACGCGCCCCTTCACCTCTGTGCTGGTGATGGCCTTGAGCTGCCAGCCATCGTCCGCCTCCTCGTTGAGGATCTTCTCCAGCTTCTCGGCCGACAGCTTTCCGCCGATCAGGCTCTCGCGCAGTTGCAGGACCCGGTACTCGTATCGCGCCATGTGGCTCAGGCTGCCAGGCTGGGCCGCATGATGCGCCGGATCACCGTGGTCGGGGTCGCCGTACCCGGCCTGTTGCTCGCCGGTTTCGGGCTGGTACATCCGTCGTTCCTGGCCCCCTCCACGGCGACGGCCTGGTGGCAGCTGCACGTGTTGCTGATCCCGATCTTCCCGCTGCTCGCGGTGGCGCTGTGGGTGCTGCTCCGCGGGGAGCGCGGGGTGCTGGCCTGGGTAGCCCGGATCGCCGCCTACGGGTACGCCACGTTCTACACCGCGCTCGACGTGCTGGCCGGGATCGGCGCCGGGATCGTCACTGAGGTCGAGCAGGGAGGCAGCCAGGCGGCGCTGGATCTGCTCGCGCTGGGTGATCAGTTGGGCGCGATCGGCGCGTGGTGCTTCCTCCTCGCGGGCGCGCTCACCGGCGTCGTGCTGATCCGGCGTGCCGGGGCGTGGGCCGTGCCCGGCACGCTTGTGCTGGTCGGCGCTGGGATCGTCTTCCTGGGCAGCCACATCTACTATCCCGTGGGCGTGTTCGCGATGGTCGCGGTCGCGGTGGGCTGCGCGTTGCTCGCCGCGGCACGCCGGCCCGTGAACCGGGTCGAGTCGGTGTCCCGAGAGCCGGTGGCACAGCCGACGTCCTGAGCTGTGCGAGAGATCCCGAGGAAGGGACCGCGATGGCGACGGCGAACGCGGTGAGCGTCATCCCCTGTGGGGCGATGCAGGCCGACCTCACGTGGTTGCTGCTCAAGCCGGGCAGGACGATCCGGTCGATCCATGAGAAGGACGCGCCGACGCCGTGGACGGACGTCCCCACGCACTGCGTGCTCGTCGAGACCGACGGGGGCCGCATCCTCTGGGACACCAGCTGCCCCCGCGACTGGGAGCAGCGCTGGGCGCCCACCGGCCTGCAGGACTTCTTCCCTTATAACAAGGTGACCGAGGAGGAGTACCTCGACTCCAGGCTCACCATGATGGGTGTGGGCCTGGACGAGATCGACTACGTTGTCCTGTCGCATCTGCACTTCGATCATGCTGGCAACCTCCGGATGTTCGAGCACACGGACGCGCGGCTCGTGGTCAACGCCAGGGAGCTCAAGTTCGCGTACAGCTTCGACACCCTGTCCAGCGGCGCACACCTGAAGACTGACTACGAGGGTCTGAGGTTCGAGACCGTCTCCGGTGACGTCGAGCTCCTGCCGGGTGTGACGCTGATCCAGACGCCGGGGCACACTCCCGGCTCCATGTCGATGCGGGTGGACCTGCCCGACACCGGAACGATGATCTTCACCTCGGACGCCGTGTACCTGGGCGAGAGCTTCGGACCGCCCGCCGTCCCGGCCGCCCTCAACAACAACCTCGAGGAGTGGTTCCGTTCAGTGGAGAAGCTGCGCGGCATCCAGGAGAAGACCGACGCCCTGATGGTCTTCGGCCACGACCCCGACCAGATCCACCAGCTGCACACCGTCCCCGACACCTATCATTAGCCTCGTGCGCGGAAATCGTCGCTCCAGCGACGATTTCCGCGCACAGGGCCCGGAGGGCCATGCCGATCTATGTTTACCGGTGCGACTGCGGGCTGCGGTTCGAGCGGCTCGCGTCGTTCGACGATCCCGCGCCCGACTGTCCGGGGTGTGGGGGCGCGACCCGCAAGATCCCCGCCGGGTTCAGCCTGGGCGGCCAAGCCGACGCCGGGCTGGCCCAGGAGCAGATGCCGCAGACCTGGCGTGGGGTCTACCACGGCGACCGCGAGTACGTTACGCGCATGCAGCACCAGTGGGAGCGCCGCCAGCAGCTGGAGGCGCGGCACCCCGAACTGGCCGGGGACCAGCGCCCGATTCTCGCCCACGAGGGTCGCTTTCACGACGCGCCGTTGCGGGCCGGGGATCCGGCTCCCGGTGCCGGTGCGACGGGCCCGTCGTCCGCGGGCGGTTCCGCCTGAGGTGAGTACCGACGCACTGCCCCCTGACGTCACCGACCTGCACGCCGACCTGGCCGCGGCCGTCCGCGGTCGCGTCCGGTTCGATCCCGGCACGCGGGCGATGTACTCCGCGGACGCGTCGAACTACCGACGGGTGCCGATCGGCGTCGTCGAGCCGGTGGACACCGACGACGTCGAGGCGGCGATGGCGGTGTGCCGCACCCACGAGGTGCCGGTGCTGCCGCGCGGTGCCGGCACCTCCATCGCCGGCCAGGCCGTCAACACCGCTGTGGTGCTGGACTTCACCAAGCACCTGGGCGGGATTCTGGACATCGACCCCGAGGCGCGGACGGCGCGCGTCCAGCCCGGCCTCGTCCTCGACGCGCTGCGCGACGCCGCCCGCCCGCACGGCCTGACCTTCGGGCCCGACCCGTCGACGCACAACCGCTGCACCCTCGGCGGGATGATCGGCAACAACGCCTGCGGCTCGCACTCGGTGGCGTGGGGCAAGACCGTGGACAACGTGCACGCCCTCGACGTGCTCACCTATCGCGGTGAGCGCCTCGAGCTCGGCCGGGGCGAACCCGCCACCGGACATGTTCCGGACACGCTGCGCGGCCTGGCCGACCGGCTCGGCGGCGACGTCCGCGCGTCGTTTCCCGACCTGACCCGGCGGGTGTCGGGCTACAACCTCGACCAGCTGCTGCCCGAGCACGGGTTCGACCTGGCCCGGGCGCTGGTGGGCACCGAGGGCACTTGCGTCACGGTGCTGGGTGCGACCGTCGCACTGGTGTCGGCGCCGCCGGCCCGGGCGCTGGCCGTGCTCGGCTTCCCGGACGTCTACCTCGCCGCCGACCACGTGCCGGTGGTCCGCGAGCTCGGCCCGCTGACGATCGAGGGCATGGACGCCGGGCTGATCGCGGCGCTACGCGCGTCGAACCCGGCCGAGACCGCGTCCCGGGCCCTGCCCGAGGGGGCGGGTTGGCTCTATGTGGAGACCGGCGGGTCCACCCGGGCCGAGGCCGAGGCGGCGGCCCGGCAGGTCGTGCGTGCGATGCGGCCCTACGGCGCGACGAGCGTCGTGGTCGGCGACCCCGCGACGATGCGCGCCCTCTGGCGGGTCCGCGAGGACGGTTCCGGCCTCGTGACCCGCTCACCGGGCGGCGGCGAGGCGTGGCCGGGCTGGGAGGACGCCGCCGTGCCGCCGGAGCGGTTCGGTGCCTACCTGCGGGAGTTCGACGCGCTGCTCGCCCGGCACCGCCGCCGCGGTGCCTACTACGGCCACTTCGGCGACGGTTGCCTGCACGTGCGGATCGACTTCGACCTGCTCAGCAGGTCCGGGATCGCGGACTTCCGGACGTTCCTGGAGGAGGCCGCCGACCTGGCCGTGGCGCACGGCGGGTCGCTGTCCGGGGAGCACGGCGACGGCGCCGCGCGCGCCGAGCTGCTGCCCCGGATGTACCCACCGGAGATCATCGCCGGGTTCGCGGAGTTCAAGGGCATCTGGGACCCCGATGACCGGATGAACCCGGGCCGGGTGGTGCGGCCGGCGAAGCTCGACGACGACCTGCGGGTCTTCGTCGGGATGCCGACGATCCGCGACGAGCCGGTGCTGGCGTTCACCCACGATCGGGGCTCGTTCGCTCGTGCCACCCGGCGGTGCCTCGGGGTGGGCAAATGTGTCACGGAGCACGGCGGCGTGATGTGCCCGAGCTACCGGGCCACGGGCGAGGAGATGCACTCGACGCGCGGGCGCGCGCGGCTGCTGTTCGAGATGGCGAACGGCCAGGTGATCACCGGTGGTTGGCAGGCGCCGGAGCTGGCGGAGGCGCTGGACCTGTGCCTGTCCTGCAAGGGGTGCAAGCGGGACTGCCCGGTCGGCGTGGACATGGCCGCGTACAAGACCGAGTTCCTCGCCCAGCGCTACCGCGGGCGGCTGCGACCGGCCGCGCACTACGCGATGGGCGCGCTCCCGCGCTGGCTGCGGCTGATCGGACGGCTCCCGGCGCGCGCGGTCGACGCCCTGAACGCCGCGGCCCACACCCCGCTGGGCGCCGTGGCGAAGAGAATCGCCGGCATCACCCCGCAGCGTCCGATCCCGATGCTCGCCCGGCGACCCTTCACCGCGATCGCCCGCCGCGCGGTTCGTGGAGCGCGCGGGCGGGTGCTGCTGTGGCCCGACACGTTCACCAACCACTTCGACCCCGGGATCGCCGCGGACGCGGTCGCCGTGCTGGAGGTGCTCGGTTACGCCGTGGAGCTGCCCCCGCGCGCGGTGTGCTGCGGGCTCACCTGGACCTCCACCGGCCAGGTCGACGCCGCCCGCCGGGTGCTGCGTCGCAGCCTGCGCACGATCGAGCCGTGGCTGTCCGCGGGTGTCCCCGTCGTCGGCCTGGAGCCGTCCTGCACGGCGGCGCTGCGCGCGGACGTCCCGGAGCTGCTGCCCGGCGAGCCCCTCGCGGCGGCGCTGGCCACCGGGGTGCGCACGTTCGCGGAGCTGCTCGCACCGCACGTCGACGAGCTGCGGGGTGCCGTCGTGGAACCCGGGCAGCGGGCGCTGGTGCAGGTGCACTGCCACCAGCACGCGGAGCTCGGTGTCGAGGCGGATCGTGCGGTCCTGGTCGCCCTGGGCGTCGAGGCCGAGGTGCTCGACTCCGGCTGCTGCGGGCTCGCCGGCAACTTCGGGTTCGAGAAGGGCCACTACGCGGTGTCGATGGCGTGTGCCGAGCGGGTCCTGCTGCCCGCGGTGCGCTCGGCCGACCCGGAGGTGGCCGTGCTGGCCGACGGCTTCAGCTGCCGCACGCAGCTCCGCCAGGCCGGCATGCGCGAGCCGGTGCACCTCGCGCAGCTGGCCGCCCGCGCTCTCGGGGTGCACGCCGGTCGCCGCGACGCCGCTGGCCGGGACTGACGGCGCGCCCGATTCCGACCCCGGGACTGCGGGCTCGTCCCCGATCGCCTACCGTCGGTCGGCATGCTGGCAATCACCGATACAGCTGCCGAAGCCATCAGGTCCCTGACCGCCGACGCCGAGATCCCGGAGGGAGGGGGGCTACGCATCGCGGCGCCCAGCCCCGACCAGGGCCTTGAGCTCTCGCTCGCCCCGCAGCCCGCGGCGGACGACGTGGTGCTGGCAGGTGAGGGCCTCAGCGTGTTCCTCGAGCCGGTAGCCGCCGAGGTGCTCGACGACAAGGTGCTCGACGTGCAGCAGGTCCCGGCCGACGACGGCAGCCAGGAGCTGCGCTTCGCCATCGGACCGCAGGCCGAGCCGGAGGACTGACCGACCCCCCGACCGACTCCGAGCACCACAACACCCCGACCGGGCCCGCCGTCCTTACGGCGGGCCCGGCTCACGTTCCGGGTCGGCTCGAGCGGGCGGCTACGCGACCAGGTCTGCCAGCTTCTCCGCGACCTGCGCCAGGCTCGGGTTCGTCGCTGTCGTGTCATCGGGGAAGCGGACGACCGGGACGGTCTGGTTGCCGCCGTTGACGCCCTCCACGAAGCTCACGGCATCCGGGTCACGCTCGATGTCGATCTCGCGATAGTCGATGCCGGCCTGGTCCAGCTGCATCTTGAGTCGCCGGCAGTAGCCACACCACGGTGTGGAGTACATCGTCACCTGAGCCATGTCGGGTCCAACCATCCGCCGAGCGCGTGTCTTCCCCGGCTCCAATGCCAGGATGGCGCGGTGCGCACGCCCCCCTGCGAAGCCCCGGAGTCCGGTCTCGACGACGAGCAGCTCACCGCGGTCACGGCCCCGCGCGGTCCGGTGTGCGTGCTCGCGGGCGCGGGCACCGGCAAGACCCGCACCATCACCCGGCGCGTCGCCCACCTCGTGCGCACTGGCCACGTCGCGCCAGGGCAGGTTCTCGCCGTCACGTTCACCGCGCGGGCGGCCGGCGAGATGCGCACCCGGTTGCGCACACTCGGCGTCGCCGGGGTGCAGGCCCGCACGTTCCACGCCGCCGCGCTGCGCCAGCTGCGCTACTTCTGGCCCCGTGTGGTGGGCGGTGACCAGTGGCAGCTCCTGGAAGCCAAGCTGCGCTTCGTCGGGCAGGCCGCGGCGCGGGCCAAGGCCGGCACCGACGCCGCTTCCCTGCGTGACCTGGCCGGGGAGATCGAGTGGGCCAAGTCCGGCCTCGTCACCCCCGACGGGTACCCGGCCGCAGTCGCCGCGCGCCGCCGCGCCACCCCCGGCCCGGCCGAGCAGGTGGCGCAGGTCTACGCGGGCTACGAGGCGCTCAAGAACCGCGCGCAGCTGCTCGACTTCGACGACCTGCTGCTGCACACCGCCGCCGCGCTCGAGGAGCACACCGACGTCGCGCAGGAGTTCCAGGAGCGCTACCGCTGCTTCGTCGTCGACGAGTACCAGGACGTCACGGCGTTGCAGCAGCGCGTGCTCGACGCGTGGCTCGGCTACCGCGACGACCTCACCGTCGTCGGCGACGCCAACCAGACGATCTACACCTTCGCCGGCGCCACCCCGCGCTACCTGCTCGAGTTCCCGCGCCGGTTCCCCGAGGCGGTCCTCGTGCGGTTGCGGCGCGACTACCGGTCCACCCCGCAGGTGGTCGCCGTGGCCAACACGCTCATCGGCTCCGCGCGCGGACGGGTCGCGGGCACCCGGCTGCAGCTCGTGGGGCAGCTCCCGGCGGGCCCGGAGCCGGAGCTCACCGAGCACGACGACGAGCCCGCCGAGGCCGCGGCCGTCGCGGCGCAGATCGCGCGCCTGGTCGCCGACGGCACCCCGCCCAGCGAGATCGCGGTGCTCTTCCGGATCAACGCCCAGTCCGAGGTCTACGAGCAGGCGCTCACCGCGCTCGGCGTGCCCTACCAGGTGCGCGGCGGTGAGCGGTTCTTCTCTCGGCCGGAGGTGCGCCGCGCCATGACGGTCCTGCGTACTGCCGCGGGACAGGACAGTGAGCCATTGGTCGACGCCGTTCGCGCGGTCCTCGCGCCCGCCGGTCTCACTCCCGAGCCCCCCGACGGTGCCGGGCAGCGGGCCCAGTGGGAGTCGCTGCGCGCGCTCGTCGAGCTGGCCGAGGAGCTCGTCGCCGTCGAGCCCGAGGCCGATCTGCGCCGCTTCTGCGCCGAGCTCGACACCCGGGCCGAGGCCGCGCACCCGCCCACAGTGCAGGGCGTCACGCTCGCCTGCATACACGCGGCCAAGGGCCTGGAGTGGGACGTCGTGTTCCTCGTCGGGCTCGCCGACGGCACGCTGCCGATCCAGCACGCCGACGGCGACGACGAGGCGATCGAGGAGGAGCGCAGGCTGCTCTATGTCGGCATCACCCGCGCCCGGCGCCGCTTGCTGCTGTCGTGGGCGCTGTGCCGCCAGCCCGGCGGTGCCCGGCGACGGCGGCGCAGCCGGTTTCTGCACGGGTTGCTCCCGGAGCGGCCCCCCGCGTCGCGGGTGGCCGACGGCGCCCGCCGCGGCGGCGCGAAGCCCCGCTGCCGGGTCTGCGGATCGGTCCTGATCGGCCCGGACGCGGCGAAGCGTCGCCGCTGCGCCGACTGTCCGTCTGATGTGGACGTGGAGCTGCTGGACCGGCTCAAGGGCTGGCGGAGCGCGGAGGCCAAGCAGCAGCAGGTCCCGACCTACGTCGTGTTCGCCGACGCCACCCTGACGGCCATCGCCGAGCAGCGACCGGTCGACGACGCGACGCTGGCGCGGATCCCCGGCATCGGCGCGCACAAGCTCGACCGGTACGGGCCTGCGGTGCTGGCGCTCGTCGCCGACGGGGACACCTCGGCAGGTTGATCGAGGAAGTTTTCCCCTAAATCGGTTGTGCGTCCGGTCAGAGTATCTCTACCGTGAGGTATCTGACGGCCGCGCCAGCGTGTCTTCTACTGCGAACCGAGTTTCGGAGGGGGTGCCAAAGATGGTCACGATGACTGCCCTCGTTGAGATCCACGGCACCCGTCCGCGGGTCGAGTTCGCGATCCCGACGTACGCGTGCGCATGGAAGCAGCGTCCGTCGGTGCCCGCCCTCGGCATCGTCACCTCGGGTAACCGTCCCACCGACAACAGCACAGGTGTGTCCGCACTGCAGAGTCGCCATCGATAGGCGACCCTGCCACCGGCCGAAGTCACCGGGCCGCGGACCCCACACCTGGGATCCGCGGCCCTTTTGTTTGTCCTGCCTGATCACGACCCCTCTGGGAGGTAGAGGTGTTAGTCAGATCAGTTCCGTCCGACGGCGGAGCGATCAGTTCCGACCCGTTCGGTGGCGACCTCGCCGCCGAGTTGAACCTGCCGTGCCGCTCCGACGACGCCGACCTGTGGTTCGCCGAGGCTCCCGCAGAGCTGGAGCGGGCCAAGGCGCTGTGCGGTCACTGCCCGATCCGGGCCGCGTGCCTGGCCGGTGCACTGCGCCGGGAAGAGCCCTGGGGGGTCTGGGGTGGCGAGATCTTCGAGCACGGTGTCGTCATCGCGCGTAAGCGGCCCCGTGGCCGTCCGAGCAAGGCCGACCTGGCCCGGGACCGCGCGTTCGCCGCGGCCGCGTCCGCCTGATCTCGGTTCCCGCCCGACCCCGACGAGTGACTGGAGACCCGATCCCGATGATCAACCTCACGAGCTGCCCCGTTGCCACCCCGCGACCAGCGGTCTGGGACCGAGAGGGAACTGCGATGTTGCTCCATGAAGCCCTGGCCCGATCCCGACAAGACGAGGCGGAACAGGCGGCCCGCCAGTTCGCGCTGGCGCGCCGCCTCACCGCAGGCCGTCGGTGGGCTCGGCTCGCCGGGTTCGCTGCCCGGCGCGCCGCCCGCGCGCGTGCCCGGGTCGATAAGGCCCTGCTCGACCCTCGTCCGGGCAGGGGTGCGGCTCCCGCGCCGCACTGAACCGGCCTCGCGACGGCGCCGGCGTGCTCGGGTTCGGGCGCGCCGGCGCTCAGCCGTGCCGGTCGGCCGGCTTGTCGGCGGCGTCGAAGATCCACGGCTGCCAGCGTCGGACGATTCCGCGCAGCCCGACGTCGGCGTCGAGCTGGCACAGCACGCCGAGGGTGCCCAGCGTCACGCGGTGTACGAGCAGGTACTGCGGTGGCAGGTTCAGCTCCCGGCCGGTGCTGAACTGCGGGCTGCGCAGATCGCCCACGCGCTCGGCCTGGCTCTGCAGCCAGCGCCGGTTGAAGCGGAACGTCTCGGTGCGCAGCGGTTCGGCGAACGGCGCCAGGTAGGCCACCACGTCCTCGCCGTCGATCGTCGAGCCCGCGCGGACGAACCCCTCGTCGCGCAGGAGCGCGAGCAGCTCGGCCGGCTGGTTCTCCAGGGCCAGGCGCGTCATCACCGACAGCGGGCGGGGCAGGCCGTCGGGAAGCCGCGCCACGGCGCCGTAGTCGATCACCATCAGGCGGCCGTCGGCAAGCACCTGGAAGTTGCCGGGGTGCGGGTCGGCGTGCAGCAGGCCCACCCGCGCCGGGGCGGAGTAGTGGAACTCCGACAGCAGGGCGGCGGCGGTGTCGCGCTCGGCCTGGGTGCCGGTGCGGATCACGTCGGAGAGCTTCCGTCCGGCGACCCATTCGGTGACCATCGCCCGCGGCGCCGACGCGACCACGCGGGGGACCTTGACCATGTCGTCGCCGTCGAAGGCCGCCGCGAAGATGCGCTGGTTCTCGGCCTCGTCGCGGTAGTCCAGCTCCTCCTCCATGCGCTCGCGCAGCTCGGCGATCAGCGGCTTGATCTCCAGCCCGGGCACCAGCGGCTGCATCACCCTGCTCATCCGCGACAGCTGGCGCAGGTCCGACCGCAGCGCCTCCTCCGCTCCCGGGTACTGCACCTTGACGGCGACCTCGCGCCCGTCGTGCCAGACCGCGCGGTGCACCTGACCGATGCTCGCGGCCGCGGCGGGGATCTCGTCGAACTCCCGGAAACGCCCGTGCCAGCCCCGGCCGAACTGCTCGGCCAGCATCCGGTGCACGTCGGCGGTGGGCATCGGGGGCGCGGCAGACTGCAGCTTGACCAGGGACTCGCGAAACGGCGCCGCGTAGGCGTCGGGGATGGCCGCCTCGAACACCGACAGCGCCTGGCCGAACTTCATGGCCCCGCCCTTGAGCTCGCCGAGCACGGCGAACACCTGCTCGGCGCTCTTGGCCAGCAGCCCGGCCGCGATCTCGTCGCCGTCGCCACCGAGCCGCCGCCGACCCCATCCGGCGGCGGCTCGACCTGCCACCCCGAGCGGGAGACCGGCGAGCTTTGCGGTGCGTGCCGCGGTCCGCCGCGGGATGTCCGTCACGCCTTGATTGTGTCCCCATCGCGGCGTCCCGCGCTCGTCGCATTTTCCGTGACGCGCTCCACTGGCGCTCTCTGCGTCGCCGCCCGGCACCAGCACTCGGGCAGCGGCACCCAGGTGCGGCGCACCAGCGTGCCGGCCGTCGGATCCAGCTCCAGGGTGGCCTCGAGCGCCGGTGGGGAGGGAATCGGCCCGCCCGCCGCCGCGTCGAGGGCGGCGAGGGCCTGCGCGGTGGCCAGGGCAACTGTCGCCGCGGTGCACGCCGGGTCGGCTCGACCGGGTCGCCCGACGAGCTGTGCCGCGATGGTCGGCCACCCCGCATCCCGCGCGCAGCGGTGCAGCTCCAGGCAGCTGAGGCAGGCCGTGCGGCCGGGCAGCACGAGCGGTCCGACGACGCCGACGCCGTCTCGCAGGCGGGCCGGCAGGTGCGCGGTCCCGGTGGCGTGTAGCTGCGCCACTCGCATGGGCTCGGGCGCGAGGGCGTCGGCGAGCACCACGAGGTCGGCGACCGAGCGCAGCGGCGGTCGGCCGGTGCCTGCGGTCGGGCAGAGCCTGCGCAGGGCGGCGTCGGTGGCGGCGAGCCGGTCGTGGCCGCGGTCGGCGTCCAGGTACCCGGTGCCGAGATCGCCCGCGAGCACGGTTCCAGTGGTCTCGGTGTGCACGGTGCCCACTCCGGCGTGGGCGAGGCCGACGGCGATCCCTACCGCGAGCGGCCCGTCGCCGGCGACGACGACCGTGGCGTCTGCGCGGTGTCGCGCCCGCCGCGCCGGCCCCGCGGCGTCGACGACCGCTCCGGCCTCGACGAGCTCGGCCAGCAGGGCTTCCGCCGCGCCGGCGTCGGCGCCGCGCCGGACGGCCCGCTCGACGAGCTCGGCCCGCGGGACCGGGCCGTCGAGCTCGTCGAGCATCTCCGCGAGCACCGGCGGGAGGTCGATCACCGCGAGGGCCACGGCCGGGTCGAGGCCGAGTAGCCGGGCGCCGGCGCCGAGCCGGAGCACCGCGCGGTGCGGTGGCAGGCGGAGCGCGGCGGGCAGGACAGGACGGGACTGGGTCGGGTGCATCAGCCGATGGTCCACTCCGGGCCGCGCCGTCGCATCCGGCTGTCCACAGGTCTGTCGCTACCTGTGGACAGCGGCTCCAGGACCGGTCCGGTCGTCAGCCGGTGGGGGCCGGACCGCTCCCGGTCGCCGGGCCCGGGCCGTCGGCCTCCGGGTCCTCGGCTGCCTCCGTGCCCGCGAGCTTCTCCAGCTCCGCGATCGGGTCGCTGATCTCGGTCCGCCCGACGAACGCCGCCGGGTCCTCGAGGTCATCAGCGGACGGGATGAGGTCGGGATGTGCCCACAGCGCGTCTCGACCGTCGATCCCGCGCTGCTCGCCGAGCAGTCGCCACAGCTCGGCAGCCGCGCGCAGCCGCCGCGGCCGCAGCTCGAGGCCGACGATCGTGGCGAAGGTCTGCTCGGCCGGCCCGCCCGAGGCGCGCCGGCGACGCAGCGTCTCGCGCAGCGCGTCGGCGCCGGGAAGCCGATCGCCCACCGCGGTGGCGACGACCGCGTCCACCCAGCCCTCGATGAGCGCGAGCAGCGTCTCCAGCCGGGCGAGCGCCGCCTTCTGCTCGGGTGTGGTCTCCGGCTCGAACATGCCGGACTGGATGGCCTCCTCGATCGCCCCCGGGTTCGACGGGTCGATGCCGCGGGCGAGCTCCTCGATGCGCGAGGTGTCGACGCGGATGCCGCGGGCGTACTCCTCGACGGTGCCCAGCAGCCGTTCCTTGAGCCATCCCACGTGCGCGAACAGGCGGTGATGGGCCGTCTCGCGGGCCGCGAGGAAGATCATGACCTCGCTGGCGGGCCGGTCGAGGTCCGCCGTGAACTTCTCGACGTTCTCCGGCAGCAGCGCCGCGACCCCGTCCGGGCCCACGGGGACGCCGATGTCGGTGGAGGTCAGCACCTCGGCGGCGAGCTGCGCCAGGCCGTTGCCCAGTTGGCTACCGAACGCGAGCCCGCCCATCTGACCGAGCATCGCCAGCATCGGACCTGCGGCCGAGCGGACCTCCTCGGGCAGGCCCTCGACCCATGCCCCGGACACGCGTTGCGCGACGGGGTCGCACAACCGCTTCCACGTGGGCATGCTCGCGGTGACCCACTCGCTCGCCGACCAGGCGGCGGTCTCGGTGGCCCCGGCCGGGAAGTCGGTGGCGGGGTCGAGCCACAGTTCGGCGAGCTGGACCGCGTCGCTCACCGCCGTGCGCTGGGCCTCGGTGAGCGAGGAGGTGGTAGCCGCCAGCTGTTGCTGGGCGAGCTGCGCGGCAAGGTCGTAGTTGACCGGGCCCTCGCCGGTGTTCTGCGCCTGGCTGAGCATCTGCCCGAGCTGGGTGAGCATCTGGCCCAGCTGGCTGACGTCGAACCCCCCCGGCCCGCCCGCGCCACCAGGCATCCCGGGCAGGCCCGGGAACCCGCCCATACCCGGCAGACCACCCAACCCGAACGGGTCCTGCGGGCCGTTGTCCGAGGGGGGGTCGGGCTCTCGGTCCTTGTCGCGGTCACGGTCGGCGGGCCCGAAGCCGAACGGGTTGTCGGTCATGGCTCCACCGTACGCGGAGGCGGCGCTGCTGTGACGCCCTCAGCAGCCGATCGGTACCTCACCGGCGCGTAGGGTGTCCAGGCTCGCCACCGCTCCCGGGAGGTCGGCGACCTTCACCAGCTGAAGGCCGTCGGGCGCTGTCGCCGCGGCCTCCGCGCAGTTCTCGGCCGGGACGAGAAACGTGGTCGCACCGGCGTCGAAGGCAGCGAGCATCTTGAACGGGATGCCGTCGATCGGCCCGACTGCACCGGTCGATCCGATCGTGCCGGTGCCGGCGACGAACCGCCCTCCGGTGAGTTCGCCCGGGGTGAGTTTGTCCACCACGGCCAGCGCGAACATCAGACCCGCCGACGGTCCGCCGATGTCGCCGAGGGAGATGACAACTTCGTCGTCCACGGCCGGCCGGGCAGCCGGGATGAGCCCCAGGGCGCCCTGCGGGCCGTCGGATCTGGCTCCCAACGTGACGACGGCGTGCTGGGGTGCCGAGTCGCCGCGTCGGAAGCGCACCGGGATCTGCTGCCCCGGGCGGGTGTCGGCCAGCGTCTCGGGCAGGTCGCGGTAGGTGGTCAACCGGTGCCCGGCCACCTCGATCAGCACGTCCTTGGCCTCGAGGATCCCCGCCGAGGGCGAGTCGTCTTTGGTCAGTTCCTCGACGACAATCGTCGTGGGCAGGCCCAGGTAGCCCAGCGCGGCACCCTCCGCGTTGGCCTGGGAGTCGGCGAACTGGCGTTGGTTGCGTTCGGCGACCTCCTCGTCGGAGACTCCCGGAGGGAACACGGAGTCTCGCGGGATGATCCGGTAGTCGCTCAGCACCCACCGCCACAGCGTGTCGACCGTGGTCAGCCGGTCGGTGACGCTGACGGTCGTCATGTTGAGATGACCGGACGTGGGATAGGTCGGAAGATCCCGAATCGCGACGACCTCCGTGCCCTTGACCTGGCCGAGGGTGTCGAACGTTGGCCCGCGACCGATCGCGACGAACGGCACCGGCGTCGTCCCGCCGACCACGATGAGGCCGACCAGGAGCGTCAGCCCTACCAGCAGGGTCTCCGCCCGACGGCTCACGGTCATGCAGACTACGGTGGCGCGTTCGGATTCCGGTCGACCCCTGCACGGGTACCGGAGCACGCATCCGTCCGTGACCCGGGCGCGGCGAACGGGGGGATCGGACGAAGCGGGCGAATCGTATGCGGACCGCGCCCGCGGGCCCCCGAGGGCCGTCCGTACAGTTGGCAGCGCAGGGCGCGCCGTCGGGCCAGGTGGAGCAGATGATCGGGCAGTTCGGGTCATCGCAGCATCGGGCCGGCGCGGGCGTCCGGCGTCCGAACCCCTAGTCACTGGAGCGTGCCCTGTGGCCATGCGGCCCCCGGTGGGACCCCCGACGCTGACCCGCCGTACCCGGATCCTGCTCGTCGCAGCGGGTATTCTGGTGCTGTTGTTGCTGGGGGGCTCCCGGCTGATCAACTTCTACGTCGACTGGCTGTGGTTCGGTGAGGTCGGCTTCCGGGGCGTGTTCACCACGGTGCTGTTCACGCGCATCGTGCAGTTCCTGGTCGGTGCCCTGCTGATCGGCGGCATGGTCGCGCTGTCGCTGTGGATCGCCTACCGGTCGCGGCCGGTGTTCGTCCCCGTCACCGGGCCCGAGGACCCGATCGCCCGCTACCGTACGGTGATCATCCAGCGGTTGCGGCTGTTCGCCATCGGCATCCCGGTGGTCATCGGGCTGTTCGCGGGCCTTGCGGCGCAGGGCGACTGGCAGACCGTCCAGCAGTTCCTCAACGCCACGTCGTTCGGTATCCCCGACCCCGAGTTCGGCATCGACGTCAGCTTCTACGCGTTCCAGCTGCCGTTCTACCGGTACCTGCTGGACTGGCTGTTCTTCGCCGTCGCGCTCAGCTTCATCGTCGCGCTGATCACCCACTACATCTTCGGCGGCATCCGGCTCACCGGCCGCGCCGGCCAGGTCTCGGCGGCGGCTCGTGCCCAGCTGGCCGTGCTCGCCGGGGTGTTCGTGCTGCTCAAGGCGGTGGCGTACTACCTCGACCGGTACGAGCTGCTGTTCTCCGACCGCAAGGAAATCTTCACCGGCGCCACCTACACCGATCTCAACGCGGTGCTGCCGGCGAAGCTCATCCTGCTGTTCATCTCGATCATCTGTGCCGCGGCCTTCTTCGGTGCGGTGTTCCGGCGCAACCTGCAGCTCCCGGCGATCGCGACGGCGCTGCTGGTGCTGTCGAGCGTGCTGATCGGTGCGGCGTGGCCGGCGGTGCTGGAGCAGTTCGTCGTCGCGCCCAACGCGAACGAACGCGAGTCGGTGTCTATCGGGCGCAACATCGAGGCCACCCGACAGGCCTTCGGGATCGGCGACGACACGGTCACGGAGGTTCCCTACAGCGCCGCGTCGGAAGCCACGCCCGCCGAGGTCCGTAACGACACCGCGACCGTGCCGAACATCCGGCTGCTCGACCCGGCCAAGATCTCCGCCACGTTCACCCAGCTCCAGCAACGCCGCACGTTCTTCGGGTTCCCCGACAAGCTCGACATCGACCGCTACCAGGTGGACGGCGCACTGCAGGACTACGTGGTCGCGCTCCGCGAGCTCGACAGCAGCGGCCTGGCCGGCAACCAGCAGGACTGGATCAACCGGCGGCTGGTGTACACCCACGGCAACGGGATCGTCGTCGCACCGGCCAACCGGCTCAACGCCCCGCTCGAGGACTCCGGTGGGCAGGGTGGCCTGCCGATCTTCACCAGCATCGACCTGACTGCCCCACCGGACGTGCCGGCGAGCCTTCAGGTGCAGGAGCCGCGGGTGTACTACGGCGAGCTCATCGACGGCTACTCCATCGTCGGCTCCCCGGAAGGGGTGGCGGCGCCGCCGTTGGAGTACGACTCCGACACCGAGCGCTCCACTTACGAGGGCCGGGGCGGTGTGCCGGTCGGCAGCTTCGTCAACCGGATGGTGTTCTCGTTGCTCTACGGCGAGCGCAACATCCTGTTCAACAACTCGATCAACGAAGACTCGAAGATCATGTACGTTCGGGATCCGAGCGATCGGGTGCAGGCCGTGGCCCCGTGGCTCACCCCCGACACCGACCCGTACCCGGCCGTGGTCGACGGGCGGATCACCTGGATCGTCGACGGCTACACCACGCTGGAGAACTATCCCTACAGCGAGCGCACATCCTTGGGTGAGGCCACAGCGGACGCGCTCGGCCAGCAGCGGTTCGACCCCAGCCAGAACGTCAGCTACCTGCGCAACTCGGTGAAGGCCACGGTCGACGCCTACGACGGTACGGTCAAGCTGTACGCGTTCGACGAGTCCGATCCGGTGCTGCAGACCTGGATGAAGACCTTCCCCGGGACGGTGCAACCCGAGGCGGCCATCAGCGCTGGTCTGCGTGCACACTTCCGGTATCCGGAAGACCAGTTCAAGGTGCAGCGCGAGCTGCTCACGCGCTACCACGTCGACAACCCCAGTGAGTTCTTCGGCGGGGTGTCCTTCTGGGACGTGTCCTCCGATCCCACGTCCCAGACCGGCAGCGGTCCGGGCGCGACCGGAGCGCCGCAGCCGCCGTACTACATCCTCGCCGGGAAACCGGGGGAGGCGGGGCAGACCCTCCCGAGCTTCCAGCTGACCAGCGCATTGGTGTTCCAGGAGCGGGAGTTCCTGTCCGCGTACATGTCGGCCAGCTCGGATCCGGGGACCTACGGTCAGATCACCGTCCTGCGACTACCCCCGGATACTCAGACGTTCGGACCGCAACAGGTGCAGACGCGGTTCCTGGGCTCGCCGGAGGTCAGCGAGCAGCTCAACATCCTGCAGCGGAACCAGACCACGATCGACTACGGCAACCTGCTGACGCTGCCGGTAGCCGGTGGCCTGGTGTACGTCGAGCCGGTCTACATCGAACGGGCCAACCAGGAGTCGAGCTACCCACAGGTGGCCCGCGTGCTGGTGTTCTACAACGGACGGGTCGGTTATGACGCCAACCTGTCGGTAGCGCTGGACGAGGCCGTCGGACCAGGAGCAGGAGCCGGGGCCACCCCGTTGCCGGGTGCCACACCACCGACGCCCGACGCGGGCGCAGTGCCTCCACCTCCCAGCACGGGTGGAGCGGTGAACCCTGAGCTCAACACCGCCGCAGCCGCGATCCAGAGTGCGATTACCGATCTCCGGGCAGCCAACCAGAGTGGAGACTTCGCGGCCCAGGGGCGGGCGCTCGCAGCGCTCGACGCCGCCGTGCAGCAGTTCCAGCAGGCCAACGGCCAGGCACCGGCTCCCGCACCAGCGGCTCCTGCCCCGGGTGGTTGACCCCCTTGGTCGAGACCTGCCCCGCGGATCACCCGGATCCGCGGGGCAGGTCTCGTTTCGCAGTGCTTGCGATCGGATCTGACGTTGCTCCGGCGGGTCGTGGCGGCGTCCGTCCGCCGCCTATCGCCACACTGCGAGCCCCGGACGCCATGGAGTATCTCGGTGTGGATGGTGTGGAGCTCGGCTGCGCGACCGGTCCCCGCGTCCCCGCGGTGCCCCCGGGTGGAGGCGGGTTGGAGGTCGGTGTAGTGTTGTCACCAGTAGGACAGCAACGCGGGGTGGAGCAGCTCGGTAGCTCGCTGGGCTCATAACCCAGAGGTCGTAGGTTCGAATCCTACCCCCGCTACCAGCGGAAACGGGCTCGGTCGCCTCGGCGGACCGGGCCCGTTTCGCGTCTGTGTGCAATGAGATGTGCAATGGGTTCCCCTTCATCGGGTGTCCGTGTCGTCGAGGTCGGCGAGGATGACCGTGGCGAGGGTGTGGGCGACCTCGCGGTCTGCGGCGGCGTCACCGTGCATGTAGGTGGCCATCGTGAAGCCGACCGAGGAGTGCCCGACGCGGCGGCTCAACGCCTTGGTGTCGACGTTCGCGGCGCGGCCGGCGGTCGCGTAGCTGTGCCGGACGTCGTGCAGCCGGATGCGGGGCAGGCCCGCGGCGGCGGCGATGCGGTTGAACCGGGTGGTGATCGTGTCCGGGTGCGGTGGCCGGCCGTCCTCCCAGCAGAACAGCAAGTCGTGATCCTGGTAGTCCTCGCCGACCACGGCCCGTTCCGCGTCGAGCAGCCGCACGTGCGTGCGCAGCAGCGCCACGGTGTAGGGGTCCAGGGCGATGGTGCGGCGGCTGTCGTCGGACTTGCCGTCCTCGGTGATGACTTTCCCGTCGATGACGACGCGTGTCGCGTGCACGGTGAGGGTCTGAGCGTCGAGGTCCAGGCCGTGCCGGGTCACGGCCGCGAGCTCGCTGCGGCGCATCCCGGTGGTGGCCTCCAGGACCCACAGCGGGAAGAACCGGTCGCCGCGGGCGGCGCGAAGGAACGCGGCGAGCTGCGCGACGGTCCAGGTGGTGCGTGTCGTGCGCGGGACGCGTGGCGGGTTGGCGTCGGCGACGACGTTGCGGCGGACGTACTGCCAGCGGGTGGCGTCCTCCCACACGCGGTGCAGCATGCGGTGGATGTTGACCACCGTCTTGGCGGCGAGCCCCTGCCCTTGGTCGTCGTGGGCCTTCACCCTGCCCGATTCGAGGAGCCGGTTGTACAGCGCGTCGAAGACGCCGGAGTCGAGGTCCTGGGCGCGGCGGTCTCCGATGTAGGGGTAGACGTAGTAACGGGCGTAGTTGCGGTAGTTGGCGTCCATGCTCGGCTTGATGGAGTGGCGCCGCCGCGTCATCCATTCCTCGATCAGCGCCCGCACGGTGCGCTTGTCGGTGCGGACGTGGCGGCCGTTGTCGTGGTCGGCCATCGCGACGTGGCACGCCGCCCAGGCCTCCTTCTCGGTCCGGAACCCGCTCTTGGTGATCTGCGGCCGGCGGCCGGTGAGAGGGTCCGGGATGCCGTAGAAGAGGTACTGATAGGCGTTGCGGATCTTCCGGACGTGGCCCTTCATGCCACGCCGGTGCTGAGTTGCGCGCGGAGTCGGTCGCGGTGGATGAACACCCGCCCACCGAGCCGGGTGACGGGCAGCAGCTCGTCTGCGGCGTAGCGGTAGGCCGACGACCGGCTGATGCCGAGCACCTCCGCGGCGCGGGGTACCGGGATGAGTAGGGGTAGGTCGGTGAAGATCTCGTCGAGGCTCATGGGTTGCTCTCCATGGTGAGTTGGGTGCAGGTCCTGTGGCGGGGCGTAGGCATCACCGGTGGCCTCGCCGGCGGTCGTGTAGGTCGGCCTCGGCGAGCTGCGCCGGTGTCGGCTCGGGTGGGGGCCGGTACCGGCCGTCGGCGGTCCAGGCCGCGGCGATCTGTGCGGTCGCGTCGGCGAGGGGCGCGGCGGCCGGGGGGTGGGCGTGTTCGGCGCCGGCGGTGTGCAGGGCCAGCTCACAGCCCCCCACCTCGCCGCGGAGGCGTTTGACGACGCCGGGGCGTTGGCGGTCGTGCCAGTCCCCGGCGCGGGTCCA
>Ga0136617_10000119_pt1 | contig 55287 bp, 51 predicted proteins | sample AntDrymUQ3222106_2_FD_129672 | JGI IMG/M metagenome (GOLD analysis project Ga0136617, IMG submission 129672) | Polar desert sand microbial communities from Dry Valleys, Antarctica - metaG UQ322 (21.06) | ecosystem: Environmental > Terrestrial > Soil > Desert | place: Antarctica: Dry Valley...
ACCGCCCACCCCGACACGGCGTCCGATCCGGCAACAACGGCTCCAACCGTGCCCACTCGGCATCGGTCAGATCATGACGATCATGCATGAGCAAGATCTACCACACCCGACCATCAAGATCCCGCAGACACGCCCCAGCGGGGCTTCGCCCCAGCCCGACGAGACGTGTCGTGGGGGCTCCGGTCGGAGCGATGCGGTGACACGATGTGTCCCGGTATGAACCGCCAGGTGGCGGTGGGTGGCCTTGTGGCCGTGTCCGACCGGAGCCCGTGATGACGTTACCGCGCACCGTTGCCGATGTGCTGTCCCAGCACGTGGTCTTTGAGGTCGAGTCGATCGATCGGCTCTACCTCAACGTCTACGTCCCGGAGTTGCAGCGCGTCGGGCAGGTCGTCGGGTTCCTGACCCGCCACCGCGGGCACCCGATTGCCTCCACGGCGCTGGTGGCGCCGATGAGCGAGGCGTTCGTGGCCGCGATCCGCGGCTACGCCCACGACCACGGGGTGCCGATGATCGACTTCGTCAAGGGTCAGCGCAAGGACGACGTCATGCACGAACACCTCGCCCGCTGCGACGGCTCGGAGCAGGTGCTGTTCATCGGCCGGGCCCAGGAGAAGGCACGGATCTTCCGCACCGAACGCCGGCGCAACCCGGTCACCGGCGCGGCCTACCCGTGGATCGTGACCGCTACGGCGATGGTCAACCACTTCTCCTTCTACGCCGTCGATGAGGATTTCGGCCCGTTCTTCCTCACGTTCGGCAGCTACTTCCCCGACACCGCCCGGCTGTGCCATCAACGGCAACGAGTACGCCAAACGCCAGGTGACCCAGGCCGGGATCGAGTTCACTGCGTGGGACAACGGGTTCGCCGCGGTCGCCGACGTCGCCGGGGTGCAGGCCATCTGCGACGGCCTGACCGAGGACAAGATCGACGCACTGCTGCGCACGTGGCTGGCCCGGCTGCCGCACCCGTTCACCCGCGAGGACCGTGCCGCGGGCTACCGCTACGAGCTGTCGATCCTGCAAGCCGAGTTCTCCCTGACCCAGATGCTCGACAAACCCGTCTCCGGGCGGATCTTCTTCGAGCAGGCCATCCGGGACAACCTCGACATCGGCCGCCCCGACCAGGTCAGCCTGATCTTCAACCGGCAGGTCCGACGCAACACCCCCGGGGTGTTCCGCACCCGGGTCATCACCGACACCGTCACCCCGAGCCTGCACATCGACTACAAGAAATGCCGGATCAAGCAATATCACAAGCAAGGACGGGCCCTGCGCACCGAGACCACCATCAACGACACCTACGACTTCGCCATCGGCAAACGGCTGACCAACCTGCCCGCCCTGCGGGAGATCGGCTTCTCCGCCAACCGACGCCTGCTGCGCGTCCAACGACTCAGCCACGACCCCGCCGACGGCGCCGACGCACTGGCCGCGATCACCGAACCGGTCACCACCGAAACCGGCCAGCGCGTCCCCGGGATGGGATTCACCGACCCCCGCGTCCAAGCACTGCTGTCCGCAATATGCGTGTTCCGCCTGCTGCCCCGCGGCTTCACCAACCGCGACCTGCGCATCCACCTCGCGCCCCTGCTCGGGCTAGCACCTGAGCACATGACCAGCGGACAGATCACCTACGACCTACGACGGCTCCGGACACACGGCCTCATCGAACGGATCCCCCGAACCCACCGCTACCACGTCACCGATCACGGACTACGCCACGCACTGTTCCTCACCCGCGCCCACACCCGACTCCTCCGAACCGGACTCGCCGAAATCCACGGCCCACCACTCCCGACAAAGCTTCGAGCCGCCGCCCACGCCTACGAAACCGCCATCAACGACCTCACCCAAACAGCCGGCCTCGCAGCCTAACGACCACATCAAACTTGACTCGATCATGCCGGCTTCGCCGGCCCAAGACTTCTAGCCAAGCAGCGCGGTATCTACCGTGGCCGCCGACGGTCTCTCACCGATCAGCAGATCGGCCAGCTCCGCGAGCGCGCCGGGGCGGGCGAGCCCAAGGCGGTGCTCGCCCGCGAGTTCGGGATCAGCCGGGAGACCGTCTACCAGTACCTGCGCAGCGCGCCGGGCTGATCCAGGGGCCGAGTGCTCGGACGATGCCGGCGGTCGGTCAGACCCCCGAGCTACTTTGCCCCGGGTGACACGAACCCGAGCACTGGGCCGTGTAGAAGCGCAGCAACAACGCGAACCCGAGCCGTGTCGCGCCCCGCTTGCCGGCCACCAGCTCCAGCTCACCGCCGACCAGCGTCCAACAATCGATCAGCTCATCCGGATCTGGCTCGTGCGCCACGCGCGCAAGCTACCGCCGCCCGTGAACGGCCAGCGGCGAGCCCTCCGCTCGTTTTCGGCTGGTGACACGACTCTTACCGGCACCCCCATCTCCGCGGCGCGCCGTGGCTGCGGGCGTTCGGTTGGGTCTTGCGGACGGCGTCTTGAACCCGGCTTGGCTCGAACTGCGCGTCCCGGCTGCTCGGGACGGGGACGGAGGCTTCGGCCTGGCCGGAGCCCGCCCTCCGATCCGCCAGATCGTCCGGGACGGTTTTCGCCGTCGGCGAAAGTAGGGGTCGCGGCCCCGCCCCACTGTCTACGGTGGCAAGCCGCGGACCGAGGGGGAGGCATGGAAGCGATCACTGGTACCGCGGCCGGGGTACCGTTCACGGCGCTCCCACCGGCCGGAGCCATCGACGGTCCCGCGCCGTTGATCGTGACGTGGCACATGCTGGACGCGCCGCGTACGGACGCGGCGTTCGCGGCCGCACTGCCGATGACCGGGGTGCCAGCCTGGCGGGTCCACCTGGGTATGCCGATGTGTGGCGCGCGGATGGTCGACGGTCGCCTCGACGTCGCCATCGAACTCGCCCGCGAGGACGCGTTGACGGCCTTTCTGGCCCCGTTCGCCCATCAGGCCGCCGACGAGTTCCCGGCCGCGCTCACCGCGCTGCGCGATCAGCTGCCGGTCGACGACGAGCCGGTCAGCGTTCTCGGCGGTTCGCTCGGCGGAGCGGTGGCGCTGGAGGTGCTGACCACACAGCGGACTCCGCTCAGGGCGGTCGCGCTAGTCAACCCGGCTGTGCGGATACGGTCCGTTGTCCCGCTCGTCGAGGGCCTCGCCGGGCACGCGTACCGGTGGACCGCGGAGTCCCGCAAGGCTGCCGACGAACTGGACTTCGTTGCCCGTGCCGGAGACCTCACGGCACAACCGCCGCTGCTGCTCGTCAGCGGGGAGCGGGACCACCCGGAACTACGCACGGACGCGGCTGCCCTGGTCGCTGCACTACGCGAGCACTATGCGCACCCGGACGAGGTCGAGCTGATCACTGTGCCGGACCTGGCGCACCCGTTGGCCGATGAACCTGGCCTGGAACCAGCTCCACAGCTGCCCGCGACCAGGGCAGTCGACGAGATCTTGACACAGTGGTTCCTCCGGCAACTCGCGAGCTGAGGATGAGCCGCTTGAGGTTGATCATCGAGACCGCGAGCAGCAGCAGTGAACGTAGGGTTGCTTCGGTGCGGTCGTAGCGCAGTCCGAGGCGCTAAACGGGGTTCCACTTCCTTAGTTGTGCGACGACGCGGATGAGACGCCACCCGGCCGGACCGGCCCAGCTCGCAACGTCTCACAACCAAGGAACCGGGATGACCGGCGGCCCGACCCAACGGATCAAGATCGTCGGCAGATGGTCCTTAACCGACAGCTGGCACACGGGCGCTGAGCGCGGGTGTGGCTACAGTGTCGGCGCCGACCGCTACCCTTCACGGTGTGGGCGCGACTTACTCAGTAGACGACGACACGAGCGCCGCCGGGGCCTCCCTGCGACGGGGCGCTTCGCCGCGCGCGATCCGGTCGGCCCTGTTGCCCGACGATCAGATCACCTTCGACACCGCCTACTCCGCCGCCCTGGCCGACGCCCGCGCCAGCCTCGACCTGACCGCGCTGTTCGAGATGCTCGAACGCTGGCGCAGGGTCGCGCTGCTCCAGCAGGACCCCACCCGTTTCCACGCGCTGGCCTGCCGTGCCGCCGAGCTACTGACCGGACAACCCAGTCCCGACGACGAACCCCTAGCCGTGACCCGAGCCAAAGCCGGCATCTGACCGGGTCAGCCCGACGGTGTACACGCTGCGCTCCAGCGACCAAGTCGACGATCAGATCGCCCACCTACCCCGCGACGCTCTCGCGGCGTTCGCCGAGGTACGCACGGTCCTCGAGGTCGCACCCTGGTCAGGCCAATCGATCAACGACGCCAACCCGGACGCGCCCGTGCGCTCATGGACCTTCGGGCCCGACGGCCGGGGCGTGATCTACTACCTGGTCCAGGAACGCGAACGCCTCGTGGACCTGTTCGATGTCCTGTGGGCCGGCTGACGTCCCAGGTCCGGAACCCGTGCAACTCGGTCAGCGCGACACACTGACACGAGGTTGCGAGACGAACTGACCTACGGCGATGTGCACGAAGATCACGCGCATGCGGGTGTGGCAGATACGACCCATACCGACACAGCCTGCTGTCGCGATCTGGATCAGTGCGCCCACCGTCAGCCTGTCGCTACCAGATGAGCCCGCGCCGGTCCCTCACCGACCTGATGACCGCGACGGCGCAGGGGTCGCCCACCGTCGTTTTCGGTCCGCCGAACCGCTGTCGTTCTACCGTCGCTCCACAGGCAGCAGCCCGGCAAGGGTCGCCGCGCGGCCGATCAGGTTGCTCATGCGCTGAGGGAGCATCAGGTGACCGTCACGGTCGCTGAGCAGCCTGGGGCGCCCACGACCTGGGCGTGGTGGTCAAGCAGCGCCGCGCAGAGGACGCGGGCCGGCGAGCGGCGGAACGCGGTAGATGCCCGGCAACATCCCGGACCCGTGTGGTGTCCGGGCTCAGACAGGTGCGGCTGGTGGAGGCGACGCAGTCAGCGCTGGCGTCGGTGAGCAGGGCCACAAGCAACGCAGCGGCACTGGTCGGACAGGCCAGCCGGCGTAGAGCCCGGTCATGACCTCGTCAGTGATGCGGGGCCCGAGCGCGGCCAGCGCCTGGCGACTCGGCGGGTAGAACGAGATCGAGTCCTTCGGCGGCGAACCCGGTCTGGGCGGGGGCCTGGAGCGCGAGGTTGTTCACCGCGCGGGGGTAGCCGCGGCTGGTCTGGTGGATCAACGTGGCGGCGGCGTCGGAGAACAGGGTGTCGGATCGCCCGGCGAGAGCGAGGTTGGTGGCGCAGGTAGCTGTCATTTCCGTGGCGTCCGAGCACTGTCATTCTCCCGACGCTCCACAGTTCACACCTGCGACATCGTCGTTCGTACGGTCTGCCAAGAGCGAGCGGAGCTGCCGCCGCTCCAATCGGTTCGTCAGCGCGAGAGCGACTGGTGCGGCGCGTAGATCGTCACGCCCGCGGCCTCGAGGGCCTTGCGTAGCTCGGCGCTGGGCGTGCCGCAGACCTCGCCGGTGATCGTGCAGACCTCCGATAGCGGCTTCATCATGGGGCCGATGTTGGCCATGTGCTCGAACCCGGCAGCGGAGTCGCGATAGCGCTCGTGAACGAAGCACTCGGGTCTGGTCCGCGTTCAGGAACAGGTCGTATTCCAGGGTGCCGGTGTCCTTGGTGCGCACGATCTCAGCGCGCCTACCTCGACTACCCCACCGCCCTAACACGAGGCCAGCCGATCGCCACCGGCGTCATCGAAGGCGCCTGCCGGCACCTAGCCAAAGATCGCATGGACCTCACCGGCGCCCGCTGGGGACTCACCGGCGCCGAGGCCATCCTCAAGCTCCGCGCTCTCCGCAGCAACGGCGACTTCGACGAGTACTGGCGCTACCACCTCGACCGGGAGCAGCAACGCGTCCACCAAACCCGCTACCTCAACAACGCCATACCGCGGGCAGCATGAGGTCCCTCCAGAAGAGCTGCACCCAACTCAAATTAGCCAACAGGGTCTCACCACCCTGCAAACCCGCGGCGTCGGGGTCCGGTCGCTGAGCAACGGACTGATCGACACCACCACCACCACCACCACCACCGCCCACGGCGCCCTCGTCTTCGGAATGTTCGCACTCATGGCCGAATACGAGGCCGCTCTGATCCGTGAGCGCACCCAGGCCGGGCTCGCCGCTGCCCGCGCGCGGGGCCGCCGCGGCGGGCGGAAGCCGAAGATGACCCCCGGGCTGATCGGCAAGGCCCAGCGGATGTACGACGCCCGCCAGTTCACCATGGCCGAGATCGCCGCCTCCTGCGCCGTCAACCCGATGACGATCTACCGCAACATCCGCACCGGCGAACCCGCAGCACACTGAGACCTGTTCCCTGCGACCTCAGCCGCCGCGAGCTAGAGAAGATCAACAGTAGAGCTAGCGGCTGCGCGGATCATCCTCAAGCCCCAGCTTCCGGCCACCAGCGGACCCTTCGACACCGATGGTGATGGTGGGCCCAGGAACGGGCATCGCGCCGTTCCTCGGTTTCCTGGAAGAACGCCGCGCGCGCAGCCACCCGGCCCGCAACTGGCTATTCTTCGGCGAGCAACGGCAATCCACCGACTTCTACTACCAGGACGAACTCGACGCGCTACAACGCGATGGCACGCTGACCCAGCTCGACGTTGCCTTCTCCCGTGACCAGCGCACCAAGATCTATGTCCAGGACCGCATGCGTGAGCACGGCGCACAGCTGTGGGAGTGGCTCCAGGACTGCGCGCATTTCTACGTCTGCGGCGACGCCAGCCGGATGGCCAAGGACGTCGACCACGCGCTACGCGACATCGTCGCCGCCCACGGCAACATGAACGAGGAGCGAACCGCCGCCTACATCAAGCAGCTGGCAGCCGGCAAACGCTACGTCCGTGACGTGTACTGATTGCCCCTCTGCGCGGCACTGCCCTCGCTCACCGCGCGTGCTGAAGCGCGCGACGAACAGATCAGCGGCCGTCCTGGTAGACGTCGGGCATTCCGTCGGCGTCGGTGTCGCGTTCTTCGTCGGCGCAGATGTTGCGGTAGTGATGGTTGCGGATACGCAGCACGACGGCCGCGAGCAGCGCGGACAACAGTGAGCCAAGCAGGACACCGATCTTGACGTGGTCGTCGCGTTCGCTGCCCGCACCGAAGGCGAGCTCACCGATGAGCAGCGACACGGTGAACCCGATCCCGGCGAGCAGTGCGACTCCGAGCACGTCCCACCAGGACAGGCCGTCGGCGAGCCGGGCGCGGGTGAACCGCTGCACGAGCCAGGTCGCACCCAGAACCCCGGCCGGCTTGCCCACGACGAGGGCGGCGACGATCCCGAGAGGGACGGTGTCGCGCAGGCTCGCGCCGAGCCCGCCCGCGCCGACGATGGACACCCCGGCGGCGAAGAACGCGAACACCGGCACCGCGACCCCGGAGGAGATCGGCCGGAAGCGGTGCTCGAAGTGCTCGGCCAACCCCGGCCCGGGACCCTCGGCGCGACGGATCACCGGCACGGTGAACCCGAGCAGCACCCCGGCCACGGTGGCGTGCATCCCGGACTCGTGCACCAGCATCCAGGTGGCTGCGGCCAGCGGCAGCAACAGCCACCACGACCGCACCCGCCGCTGCGCCAGCAGCGCGAACAGACCCAGCGGGATCAGCGCCAACACGAGCGGCGCAAGGCCCAGCGAGCTGGTGTAGAACATAGCGATGATCATGATCGCGAGCAGGTCGTCGACCACGGCCAGGGTGAGCAGGAACGTGCGCAACGCCGCGGGCAGGTGGGTGCCGATGATCGCGAGCACCGCCAGGGCGAACGCGATGTCGGTTGCGGTCGGGATCGCCCACCCCGTCAGCGCACCGGCGCCATCACCGGCGTTGACGGCCAGGTAGATCAGCGCGGGCACGGCCATGCCCCCGACGGCGGCGGCGACCGGCAGCGTTGCCCGTCGTACATCACGCAGGTCCCCGACGACGAACTCCCGCTTGAGTTCCAACCCGGCGACGAAGAAGAAGATCGCCAGCAGGCCGTCGGCGGCCCACTGGGCCAGGGTCAGGTCCAGGTGCAGTGCCCCCGGACCGATCCGCAGCCCGCTTATCGCAGCATAAGCGTCACCCCACGGCGAGTTCGCCCAGACCAGCGCGATCACCGCGGCCCCGACCAGCAGCACCCCACCAACGGTCTCAGCGCGCAGGATGTCGCCGACCCGGCTGACCTCGGGCCAGCTGCCCCGATCGAACAGGCGGGCGGGCGGCCCGGACGAGGCGCTCATGGTGCTCCTCTGGGAGGGGTCGACAGGGGGACCGCCGACCAGACTTCCCGGCACACCGTCACCAATCGTAGGGCAGTATCCGCGACTCCGCTCGGGCGCGGCAGAGGTGACACCGGAGAGGTCGGGCTGGCAGGCTGTTCGCATGCACGCCGTCCCGCCCACCGCGGCCGTGGTGTCGGCACCCGGTACGGCCGCGGTGGCGGCACTCAATGCGGGCGCGAGCGCGGCGTTCGGTGCGGGCGACGCCCAGGCTCCGCTGCCCTCCGAACTCCTGGCGCAGGTGGTCGGGTACGCGACGTCCGCCCGCGCGGCGACCACCCGCCGGGCCTACGGCAGCGACTGGGAGCATTTCCGCAGCTGGTGCGCTGAGCACGGCCGGCACCCGTTGCCGGCCATCCCCGAGACCGTGGCCGCCTATCTCACCTCGTTCGCCGGGACCCTGGCGACCAGCACCCTGAGCCGGCGTCGCACGGTGATCCGCATCGCCCACCGGGCAGCCGGGCTGGACTCCCCCACCGAGCATCCGGGTGTGCGGGAGGTGTGGTCGGGCATCCGCCGCGACCACGGCACCGCAACGGCGGCCAAGACCGCGCTGTGGACCGCGGACCTGGCCCGGCTGATCGCGACCATTCCCGGCGCAGGCCGCCCGTCCGACCCCGGTGTCCTGCTCGGCGCGCGGGACCGGGCGCTGCTGCTGGTCGGCTTCGCCGGTGCCCTGCGCCGCAGCGAGCTGTCCGCGCTCGACGTCACCGACCTCACCGCCGACCCGCACGGGCTCGTGCTCCGGATCGGACGCAGCAAGACCGACCCGACCGGTGCCGGCACGGTGGTCGGCATCCCGCACGCCCACCAACCCGAGCTCTGCCCGGTACGGGCGGTGCAGGCCTGGCGGGTGGCGCTCGCCACGACCCTCGATGTCGACGAGGGCGCGCTGTCCGGTCCGCTGTTCCGGCCCGTCGACCGGCACGGCCACCTCGGTGCGCCCCGCGCAACCGCCGGTCCGGCTACCCGGCTCAGCCCGGCCGCGATCCGCCTCGTCGTGCAGCGCCGCTGCGACGCGGCCGGACTCGACCCAGCACAGTACGGCGCGCACTCGCTGCGGTCCGGTTTCGCCACCCAGGCCAGCGCCAACGGCGCCGCGGAACGCGACGTCATGCGCCACGGACGGTGGCGATCGGTCGCGGTGGCCCGCGGTTACGTGCAGCGGGGCAACCTGTTCACCGACAACGCCGCGGGCCGGTTGGGTCTCTGACTCGCAACGCCCGCGCCGCAGGCACCGGCACGCTCAGTGTCGACCGCATGCCCCACGGGGCTAAGATCATGCTCGATGCTGGCGTGGTCCCGGACCAGTCCCCCGGGTCCTTCGAGGAGCTCGCCGGACGCTGTGCGGTATTTCGGATCGAGGTGGTACAACCGTGACGACGATGATCCCGATCCTGCCGTGCCGTTCGATCGACGAGGTCCTTGACCGCTACCGGGCGCTCGGGTGCACCGTGACGTCGCAGCCGATCGCGGACCGGGTCGAACCCCAACCGCGGCCACGCGGCAGACTGAGCAGTGTACTCGACGTGGCCATCCGGCTCGCCTACTCGAAGGAGGATTGTGCACAACGAGTTCATCACCGTCACCGGCGCCCGGGAGAACGACCTGCGTGAGGTTTCCGTCCGCGTTCCCAAGCGCGCGATCACCGCCTTCGTCGGGGTCGCCGGGTCCGGCAAGCCGTCGCTGGTGTTCGACACCATCGCCGCCGAGGCGCAGCGCCAGCTCAACGAGACGTTCACCGGGGAGCATCTGGCCCGGTACACAGCCGCGGTGGCGGTCAGTTGAACGGGTCGATGCCGGTTTCGACGGCGGTCCGGTTCGATTATGCTCAGGACCGGTCAACTGTCGCGCTAGCCGCAGTGTACCGGCCCGCCGATCCGCCACGGGCCGGGCGGATGGTGTTGTGGTCGCCCGTGGGTGCGCCGCTCCCGGATCTGGGCGAGCCGGCCGCGCTGGCCCTCGTGCCCCCGCCCGGTGACGCGATCCGCAACGTGCCGGTACGCCTGTTGCCCGTCGGCGATGCCCTCCCGATGCTGGTCGCTGCGCGAAGCGATCCGGCCGCACACGGTGCGACCCGGTTCTGGGGCGCCGCCGCGCTGGTCGGGCTGCACCTCGTCGCCCGCGGCCGGCTGCTCCCCGGGGTGTCCCCCAGCGGAATCGACGCCTGGCGGGTCGGCCCGCTCGACACCGCGGACGTCGAGCGATTGAACGCCCTGGCCGCCGCGATGCCACCCGAGGCGCATGCGGTGGCGGAGGCGGGGACCTCGCCGCCCGCGCTGACCGCCGCCGGCCCGCTGCTGCGCGCGTTCCTCGACGCCGTCGCCGACGTCCTCCCCCGCTCTCCCGCGGCGGCCGTCGCTGCCGGTGGGCCTGCGTTCGCGGCACCCGCCGTCCACCAGGTGCCCGCGCTGCGGGCGTGGGCCGAGGAGGTCGCCGCCGGCGTCGACGCCGGGGTCCGGTTGTCGTTGCGGATGCAGGCGCCTGCCGACCCGGCGACCGGACGGTTCCGGGCGATCGTGCAGGTGCACCCGCTCGCCGACCCGACCCGGGTCGCCGACCTCGGCGCCGTCTGGGCCGGGACGGCCCCGGGACACGGCCCGCGAGCCCGTGCCGATGCCGTGCTCGCCGTCCGCCGGGCCGCCGGTCTGTGGGGCCCGCTGGAGGGCCTGCTCACTCAGGCGATCCCGGACGAGCTCGAGCTCGACGACGCCGAGATCAACGACCTCTTGGCCGATGCGGCCGCGCGCCTGCACGTCGGGGGCGTGGAGGTGCACTGGCCGCGGGAGGTTGCGCCGGCGTTGAAGACCCGGGTGGTCGCGGGACGGTCCGGCTCGGCACCGACGACGTTCGGCGTGGGCGCTGATCCGTTCGCGCTGGACTGGGAGGTCGCGCTGCGCGGCGACCCGCTCACCGCAGCCGAGATGGACGAGCTGGCCCACAGCCACCGCCCGGTGGTGCGTCTGCGGGGTGAGTGGGTGCTCGTCGATCCGGCCGTGCGGCGACGGGCCGGGCAGCGCACCGCGGGGCCGGTCACCCCGATCACCGCGCTGGGTGCTGCGCTCACCGGCACCGTCGAGATCGACGGCGAGCCGGTGCCGGTGACGAGCACCGGATGGCTGGAGGAGCTGCGTGCCCGGATCATCGATCCCGACGTCGGTGATCCGGATGGCCCGCCGGCCGGTCTCACGGTTCCGCCCGGGCTCACCGCGACGCTGCGCGACTACCAGCTCCGCGGGCTGCGCTGGCTCGTTGAGATGACCTCACTCGGGCTCGGCGCGTGCCTCGCCGACGACATGGGGTTGGGCAAGACGGTCACCCTCATCGCGCTGCACCTGCATCGCCGCGAGCTCGCCGCGGGGCCGACCCTCCTCGTCTGCCCGGCCTCGTTGCTCGGGAACTGGGAGCGGGAGATCATCCGCTTCGCGCCCGGCGAGCCGGTGCGCCGGTTCCACGGATCCGATCGGTCCCTGGACCAGGCCGCAGCCGGCTTCGTCCTCACCACCTACGCGACGATGCGCCTCAACGCACCACTGCTCGCCCGGCAACGCTGGGGGATGGTGGTCGCAGACGAGGCCCAGCACGTCAAGAATGCGGCGTCGGGCACGGCACGGGCGCTGCGGACGGTGCCGGCCGGGGCCCGGGTCGCGCTGACCGGCACACCGGTGGAGAACGACCTGATGGAGTTGTGGGCCATCCTGGACTGGACCACTCCAGGGTTGCTCGGTTCGGCGGCGGCGTTTCGGTCCCGGTGGGCGGAGCTGGCCACGTCCGATCCCGAGGTCGGGGCCCGGTTCGCCCGGCTCGTCCGGCCCTTCCTGCTGCGCCGGCGCAAGTCCGACCCCGGGATCGCGCCCGAGCTGCCTCGCAAGACCGAGACCGACCACCCGGTCGGGCTCACCCGCGAGCAGGCTGGGCTCTACGCGGCCGCCGTTGCCGAGACGATGGAGCAGATCCGCGGCGCCGACGGGATGGCCCGGCGCGGGTTGGTGATGGCGCTGCTGACGGCGTTGAAGCAGATCTGCAACCACCCAGCCCAGTACGTTCCGCAGGTCCAGCCCGTGCTGGCCGGGCGGTCGGGAAAGCTGGACTTGCTCGACGAGCTGCTGGACACGATCCTGGCCGGCAGCGGATCGCTGGCGGATCCGCACGTTTCAAGCAGCTCGGTGCTGCTGTTCACCCAGTACGTCGCCATGGCCAGGCTGTTGGAGCGGCACCTGGGTGACCGCGGGATCCCGACCCAGCTGCTGCACGGCGGCACCCCGGTGCGGGTCCGCGAGCAGATGGTGGACCGGTTCCAGAGCGGTGCGGTGCCGGTCTTCCTGCTGTCGCTGCGCGCCGCCGGCACCGGGCTCAACCTCACCCGCGCCGACCACGTCGTGCACTATGACCGCTGGTGGAACCCAGCTGTCGAGGACCAGGCCACCGACCGCGCGTACCGGATCGGGCAGACCCGCCCGGTGCAGGTGCACCGGATCATCGCCGAGGGCACCCTGGAGGAGAGGATCGCCGATATGCTTGCCAGCAAGCGGGCGTTGGCCGACGCGGTGCTAGGCGGTGGCGAGGCCGCGTTGACCGAGCTCACCGACTCCGAGCTCGCCGAGCTCGTCGCGCTGCGCAGGCACCCATGAGTGAGTCATGGACACCGAATGAGCATGCAAGCGAGTCATGGACACCGAGTGAGCATGCGAGCAAGTCATGACACCGAGCGAGCACGCGCGCGAGTCGTCCCGAGGTTTCCCCGCGTTCCCGGCGCAGCACGGCCGCCGCGGCCGGTCCTGGTGGGGTCGCGCCCTCGTCACGGCGATGGAGGACACCTCGCGTGACGCCGATCTGCTTCGCCGCAGTCGCCGCTTTGCCGGCAGCGGCCGGATCGGTCCGATCACCATCTCGCCGGGTCGCGTCGGCGCGACGGTCGAGGACGTCGACGACCTCTACGAGGTGGTGGTCCGCGTCGCGGAGCTCACCAACGACGAGTGGGAACGGTTCCGCGAGCAGGTGCTTGCCGAACCCGGTCATCTGGCGGCCCTGCTGGACGGGGAGGTGCCGCGCTCGCTGGTGCGTGCAGCCGACGGAGCCGACGTCGCCCTGTTGCCCGAGATCGGCGATCTCGAATCGGCGTGCGGTTGCCCGGACTGGGGTGATCCGTGCCAGCACGCCGCGGCGCTGTGTTACCAGACCGCGTGGCTGCTCGACGCCGACCCGTTCCTTCTGCTACTGCTGCGTGGGCGTGGCGAGCCCGAACTGCTCGACACGTTCGGGCAGCGCAAGGAAGAACCGGCGGTGACCGCGTCCGGCAGGGCCTCGCCCGTGCCGGCTGCCGCGACCTATGCCAGGCCGGTGCCACCGCTACCGGAGCCACCCCCCGCGGCCTCGCGCGCCGTCATCGTCGGGCCCACGCCCGGCTTGCCCGACGTCGATCTCGGTCTCCTGATCGTCGACGCCGCCGCACGCGCCCGAACGTTGGCGCGTGGCGTCCCGCCGGTGCTCGACCCGTGGGTCGACGCCGTGCGCTGGGCGGCGACCTACCCGCAGGTGGTGGCCCGGGTGACGGCGAACACCGGGCGGCCCACCGAGCTCGGGCCGGCGGTACGGGCGTGGGAGTTCGGTGGGGTGACCGCACTCGCGGTGCTCGAGGAGCTGCGGCACCCGGACGGTCCTCGTGGCGAGCACGTGCAGGCGGCGCCAGGCGCTGTCGCGTGCCGTGGCCAGGACGGGCGCTGGTACCCGTTCCGGCACCACGACGGATGCTGGTGGCCGGCCGGTCCGCCGGACCGTGACCTCGACGCGGCCCTGGACAGCCTGGCGGCTGAATGATCGACCTTGGGCGGCGGACGTGGGGGTGGTCGTCCTCGCTGCGCCGCCGTTCGGCGATGGGTGGCGGATGCCGAAGAGCCGCGGGCATGCAACCGTCCGCCTCAAACCGCGCGGTCAGTGGGCGATGGAGTCGATCAGTGCTCGTCCGCCCTGACGGAGCAGGTCGGAGCCGACGAAGAAGCCCAGGGCCTGTGGGTCTTCGGCGACGCCCCAGTGGTGAGAGTCGAGCCAGCGGGTGCCGTCGAGGGAGAACACCTTGCCGTGCAGAGACAGCCGGCCGGTGGGGTCGGTGGTGGCGTAGCCGGCGATGGGCGAGTTGCAGTGCCCCTGCAGGGCGTGGAGCATGGCCCGCTCGGCGTCGGCTTGGCGGTTGGTGTCGGCGTGGTTGAGGCCGTCGCCGAGAGCGAGCAGTTCGGGGTCGTCGACGCGACACTGCAGCGCGATGATGCCGGCGCCGATCGGCGGGCACATCGTCTCCAGGGACAGGGTCTCGGTGATCCGATCGGCCTGGCCGACGCGGTGCAGCCCGGCCACCGCGGCGATGAGCACGTCGAAGTGCCCCTCGTCGAGGCGCATCAGCCGGGTGTTGACGTTGCCGCGCAACGGTTGGATGCGCAGGTTCGGGTGGTGCACGCGCAGCTGCGCAGCCCGGCGCACGGAGCTGGTACCGATCACCGATCCGACGGGCAGCTCGGCCAGCATGGCACCGGAGCGGGTGATCACCGCGTCGTGGATGTCCTCGCGGGGCAGATAGCCGGCGAAGGCCAGCCCGTCGGCGACCGGCACATCACCGGGTATGTCCTTGAGGCAGTGCACCGCGAGGTCGGCCTGGTCGTCGAGCAGGGCGCGGTCGATCTCCTTGATGAACGCGCCCTTGCCGCCGAGCTTGGCCAGGTCACCCAGGTAGCGATCCCCGGCGGTGGTGACCTTGACCAGCTCGGTGTCCGTGGCCGGATCGAATGCTTTCAGGCCGGCGGCGACCTGCTCGGCCTGGTGCACGGCCATCGGGCTGGAGCGGGTGGCGATCCGGATCGTGCGCGGCATGGCGGTGAACCTTCTGCGAGTCAGGTGCGGGCGGCCAGGACGAGCCCGCTGGACCAGCTCATCAGCGTGACCGGCAGCCCGGGTGGGGTGGCGATGTCTGCGATGACGGTATCGACCCGCGGTTGGTGGTCCGACGGCCAGGTCAGTTGAGGGAGCAGGTCGTCACCGACGTAGATACCGCTGCGGGTCAGATGGGGGAACTTCCCGGGTCGGCAGTCGACGAACACCAGGTCGAACTCGGCTTGTTGGACAGGTAGAGCGCTGTTGTCAGCACGCTCGGTCCTGGATGGAGGGTGACGCTATCGCGCTGACGGCGGTTGGTACTCGGCGGTCGCCAGATGCGGGGGATAAATGATTGCGGAGTCGTCGAAGTTCTGCTCGAAGTGCTGGTACTGCAGCAAGGTAAGCTCCGGGGCGGCGTGATGCCAGTGCGCGGGGCCTCTGTCGAATGACACTGGCCCGCGCCAGGTGTCGAACTGCATGGCCTCCAGCGCATCCAGGACGTCCTCCCGGCTGTCGGAGCGCGCAGCGTCGACCGCCGCAGCGATGATGGTGACGTCGGTGAAGTGGGTGAGTGCGGTGTCCGGTGGGAACGAGCCGTACCGTTTCACGTACTCATCGACGAACCACCGGCCGATTTTTGTGATGCCGTTCCAAGACGGGCGGTAGCGCGTCGCGGGCCATATGGTGCCGACACCGGTCGTGCCCGATAACCGCCAGAAGTCCGAGGAGCGCTGTGGATAGACGGAGCTCACCATCATCGGGGTGTCCGGCAGCAGCCCCACCTCGGCGGCCTGCTTGATGACGAGGTGGGTCGTGGCGATCACGCTGCCGTTGATGAACAGGTCCGGCTGGTAGTCCTTGATCGCCCGAAGCTGTTCGGTGAAGTCTTTCGTTCCCGCCGGCGACACATCAAAGCGCAGGAAGTCCATGTCGTGGTGGGATCGGCCGTAGCTCTGCAAGTTGTCACCGATCATCTGGCCGAATACGGTGTCCGAACATAGCACCCCAATATTTTGCATCCTTCGTTCCGCGGCGAAATCGAGCATGACCGGAATCCGGTCGGCAATGTTGAAATAAGACCGAAACACGTTACGTCGCTTCTGCGCGGTGATGTCGTTGTGACCGTTCTCGACGAAGATCGGTACGTCGTACCGGCTCGCCACGTCGACCACCCAGGGTGTTGTGCGTAGCATCCACTGACCTAACGCGGCGACCACTCCGTCCACCAGGGCGAGTTTGGTCATCTGCGCAGCGGACGAGCGGGCCATGCCTTCTTCCGCCGCCGTGAACTGGTCGTTGTAAAGCACGAAGGCCACCTGCCGGCCGCCCCGCACGCCGCCGTGCTCACGCACGTACTCCGCGCCGAGGCGCGCCCCGCGCACTACCAGTTCGCCGGCAACGGGATCGCCGGGTTCCGTCAATGGAGTAATGATCCCGATCCGGATTGGATTGTCACCGGAATATTTGTTGACCTCCTCGACGTCGGCCCGTGCCCGGTCCTCGTGCGTTGCCTGCACAGTGATCATAGCGCCCCTCCTGATGGCAAGTAACCCGGCTCTTTACAACCTTGGCGGTGGTCCGGGTGCTGGATACGGTACTGAGCCATGCAGGTCACGAGAAGTCTTGATGACGGATACGACCCTTGACGACATCACGGTAGAATGAGAAGTAAGACGACTCAATGGTGAGAATCCGATCCTCGATCATCTCGTGGAGTTCAGGAATATTGACCGTAGGAACCCCCTGATGGTAGTGGTGCGCCGTGTGCAGGTCATTGCCATTTGTATACCACTTCCCAAACCATCCGGAGCGGACGGTCCGGGTGTTGCTCAGGACGTTGGGGTCAGTTCGTGAATCCAGACCGAAGTGCTCCGGTAGCTCGATCAAGAAGTGTGCCGGCTCGGCGATCAATAGCGCAGGTAACACCCATAGAAGAAGCACCAGAGGACTGGCTGTTACTATGGAGACGATCGCGGCGGCAAGGACTATTATTGCGAATGCAGCATATTCAGTTCGGATCTTTTTCGCTGACTGAGGTTTGATCACCGAGGGGTCCAGCCGCCAGATCAAGCTCCGTCCGAGGCTTTTCGTAACGTTGAAGTAGCGACCGGGGTGAAACGCGCATATTGTGAAGCCGAGCGGTGTGCCGAGGTCATGAAAATGGTAACTGAAGAACTCCTGGTTTTTGGGGGTTCCCAGGAAGGCATGGTGCTGGAGATGCTCGTACTTGAAGTGTGAGTAAGAACTCAACACGAATAAACCACACATTAACCCAACAAGGCGATTCACCCATCGGCGATGATAAGCATGCTCATGCAGGCATTCGTGTTGCAGCGTGACAAGATGCGCGTACATCAGTCCCATGACGATCACCGAAACGCCAGTAGCCCACCAGTGCTGCACGGTGATCACCACAGTCCATGTCGCAGCGATGATCAGGGTAGCCATGAGGAACTTCACCGTAAATCGCAATGGTTTTTTCGTGAACATTTCGGTCGGTAGCCGACGTCTCGAGTCCGGACCTTGAATGGGAGCGAGGAGGACATCTCTTGCTCCGTCAAACTGGTCACCGATGTTATTATGCATGGCAGTGTCCGGCTTTTTCATACCGAATCCCTTCTGTTCCCTAGTTGGATTATTGTGCTTTCTGCGTACGCGCGTCCCTGCATCTCAGATGGTAAGTCGGCGCTTGTACAAGTACTCGTAGAAAGGCAAATGGTAACGGTAGTATTCGGCCAGTCGTGGGTGGTTGTCCACCGTGATGTCATACACGGTCTGGGTACGTACGAAGCCGCTCGTCCGTCCTGCGCCGCGATGCCAGCGTTCAGTCTTACGCCATTCCTCGGGTATTTTCGGCTGCCACGATAGTCGGTCGGCGTGGAACGGCAGACCGACCCGCTCGCAGTAGACTCGCGTGGTCCGCTCCGGCTGAGCCACGAGGTCGTCGGAATCCACCACGACAGGCTCAGTACCGGAGGCCTCCGCCACAGCGAGGTAGAGGTCGTGCAGCCGCGCGAAGCCAATTGCGTCACGCCCCAGCTCGGGGTTCAGCGCAAAGTGCGAGGGAATCACCTCGCGCGGATGCCGAATGATGAAGGTGTGGGTCGCTTCCCGCAGAAAGCGTCGGTCAGAAAGCAGTCCGGGACAGGCGTAGTCCGTGGTGTCCTTGAAGAAGACCTTGGTACGGCGGGCCAACTCCCGGATCGCGGCGATGAGGTCGACCTCGGTGCGCACCAGCCGACCGTCCACCATGGTCTCGTCGAAGTTCGCCCTCCGGGAGAAGGGCTCATGTAGCGTTGTCAGGTCTCCCCACTCCATCATCATCCGCAAAAACGCAGTCGACCGCGATCGCGGGGCGCTCCACAAAGCAATCACCGGTAATTCATTCCAATCCGGATTTGCCACGGCCCGTCCTTTCCGCACCCGTACCGCAAACCGAGCTTCACCAATGTATTCACCGATCGTCCTCCCGACGGTGCGGAGGAAACGGCCGCACCACCCGAGGCGCACGCCGATGTGCCCCCTCGTTGTCCGGCATCCGTGAGCAGTGGTGGTCGACGTACCGCTCCAACGTCGCGCTGTTCCATCCCAAGGGCCGGATGCCGGCCCGTTCGGCAAGTTCGGCGGCGCGGGTGGTGCCGAAGAGCGCGGTGTTGTCCCGGAACACGACGGCCAGCTGGTCAATCAGGTCCGCGCGGGTATCGGCCGGCGGAATCACCGCAAGCAGATTTGCCAGCTCGACCTCATCCGGGCGGACCGACACGAGCGTCCGCACAGCATGCCAGAACTCGGCATAGCCTACCGGGCGTAGGTCGAACGGTGTCGCGAACGCCGACAGTAAGCTATTGAACCAGATCGGTCGGGGCGCCAGCAGGTGGAAGTGGCCGGTGGCCTCAGCGCGCAGCCCGGCGACCACCAGCCCGGCTACCTGGTCGACCGGTGTGTAATCCGTGATGATGGGGCTGGCGAAGGTCATCCCGACCCGAAGGCACGCGTGCACCAACAACTCCACCAGCCCGCGTGGGTTCGGCACCCCGGTTCCAGAGTGTGGCATGACTTCGCCCAACCGGTAGACAGCTATGGGGATGCCGCGTTGCTCGGCGAGCCCGAGCAACCGTTCGGCCACCCATTTGGACTGGCTGTAGCCATCGGGCGGCGCCTGGTCGACCGGCAACGGTGCCTCCGGGAACAGGCCAGGAGGTCGAGCCAGCTCCGTGGCGGCTACGACGCCGAGGGTGGATATCGCATGAACCTGCTTGGTGGTCGTGGTCGACGCGAGCCTCAGCACGGACAGCGTGCCCGTGACGTTCGCCGGCCGGTGTATGCCGTAGCCGAGGATCAGATTGACCAGCGCGCCGTTGTGCACCACGGCGTCCACCCGTTCGGCCAGGGCCCCGTGGTCGTGCTCGGACAGGCCGAGCCGGGGGGCGCTGAGGTCCCCAGGCACCGCCACGATCCGGTCGGCGACCGCGTCGTCCCACAGCAGGTAGGTCCGAAGGTTGTCGGTGAGCCGGTAGCGGGCCGCAACCTGGTCAGCAGCCCGCACGAGGCAGTGAACTGTGGCGTCGGTCCTGGTCAGCAGCTCGCGCAGGAGCTGCGCGCCGACGAATCCGGTGGCGCCGGTCAGCAGCACGTCGCGGCACCGGTTCGCCGCAGGTGGGCGGTCCTCGGTGATGTCGTCCGGCAGCCGGACGTCGGCCTCCAACTGGGAGAGCACCGCCCTGCCGCGCTCGTGTGCGGTGTAGGACTGTCCCGTAACGAGTTCGGCCTGCTGCTCGATCGTCGGCGCCGTCACGACGTCGCGGGCGGTGACGCGCACACCGAACCGGCTGGACAGCGCGAGTGCCAGCCGCTGCATGCTCAGGGAGTCGCCGCCGAGCTGGAAGAAGTCAGCCGAGGGGCTCGGCGCCGGTTCGGCCAGCAGTCGTCGCCAGATGTTTCGGATCACCTGTCGGGCGTCGCCCGGCTGCTCGGCGGCCGGTTCGGCGGGTGCCTCGGGCACGGCGGCGAGTTGAGCGAGCCGGAACCGGTCGGTTTTGCCGTTGGGCGTCAATGGCATGCTGTCCAGAAGGACAAATTGTTTGGGCACAAGGTAGGGCGGTAGCAGCTCACGAGCATGCCGCCGGAGTTCAGCGCTTATCGGGTGGTTGTCGTGGGTCAGAAAAGCGACGAGCCGCCGGACCCCGTCCCGCTCGCTCAGGATGACCTTCGCATCCCTCACCTGCGGATGGGCCAGCATCGCGTGCTCGATCTCGGACAGCTCAACTCGGACCCCGCCGATCTTCACCTGGTGGTCACGGCGCCCGACGAAGGCTAGTAACCCGTCCGTCCGCACGTACCCGAGGTCGCCCGTGCGGTAGAGCCGAGGGCCGGGAATCTCCGGGAAGGGGTTGGGAATGAACGCTGCGTGGGTCTTCTCCGGGTCGTGGAGATAGCCGAGACCGAGGCAGTCGCCACCGATGTGGATCTCCCCGGGCGTGCCCGGTGGCACGAGCTCGGCACGCTCGTCGAGCACCAGTGCGTAGGTGTTGTCGATCGGGTGGCCAATCGGGATGGACTCTGCATCGGCGTCAGTGACGTCGTGGAACACCGAGCCGATGGACGCCTCGGTTGGCCCGTAGGTGTTGGTGATCTGCACGTCCGGAAGAAGACGGCGGAATCTGTGCACCGCACCGGTATTGATCTCCTCACCACCGATCAACAGGCGGCGCAACGACACCAGATCTGCGGCCATCCCCGGCTGCGCGTCCAGTATCTCCACCAGTGTGTTGAAGATCGAGGGCACGAAGTCGGTCATCGTGACGCCGTGCTCCCGGATCAGTTCCACGGTGGCAGCGAGGTCGAGCATGCTGGTGCGGTCCGGGATCACCACCCGGCTGCCGATGGTCAGCGGCCACAGCAGCTGCCACAGCGACGAGTCGAAGGCTTGCCTGCTGTTCTGCAGGACCACCTCGTCGGTCCGGTTGCTGAACCTGCGGGTCATGTACCCGAATCTGTTGAGTAAGCCGCGGTGGATGTTCAACGTGCACTTCGGCAGTCCGGTCGAGCCGGAGGTGTAGAAGCCGTAGACGATGTCGTCCATGCCGGCTGGTGGTCCGAAGTCGTCGGAATCGCGATCGCCGAGGTCAGCCACGTTCACGAGCAGCGACGGGGTCCATCGGGTGTGCGTCTCGCTGGCGGGCGAGTACAGCACCACCTTGGGCTCGACCGTAGCGATCATCCCGTCTAACCGCTCAGCTGGATGCAACTCGTCCAACGGCACGAACGGCGCCGTGAGTTTCATCAGTGCCAGCATGGACAGCGGCAGTTCCAGCCCGTTGCACAGCACAAGCGGTACGAAGTCACCCCGGCCGACTCCGGCCTGGTGCAGCTGTTCGGCGAGAGCGTTGGCATGGCCATTGAGTTGTCGGTAGGACAGCGTGCGGTCACTGACCGTCAGTGCAGGGGCATTTGGTCGCTCTCTCGCGCGATCCTCAAACAGCTGCAGGATGGTGCGGTCCTGTGGGTAGGGCACTCGCCTGCCGTTGAAAGCCCCGAGTAACTGGCTCCTCAGCTCGCTCGTGATCGCCGTCATCCCACTCCCCTTGACCGACTGGTGTCATGAGATTATGAAACTCACCCAATCTTGACAACGGTGGAATTATCGAGTGGAGGTTCCCTAAACATAAATCGCGTCAGAAGTCAAGCCAGCCGCCCGGCAACTATTAGTCATTGAGAAGAAGTGGGCCGCTGGCGTCTGCGCGGGGCCGCTGACGTTGAACGAATGGAATTGGACGAGCTGCGGGCCGAGCGGGGCGGCCTGCTGGTGTCGGGCTGGAGGCGGTCACTGCGACCATGCGGTGGGCTCCCGATCCCAGCGGTGTCGGCGCAGCTCGGCCAGCAGGCCTTCCGGCAGCGGCTTGCCATCGCTGACCGCGAGGTTCTGCCGTACCCGGTCAATGTGCCGCATGCCCGGAATTACGGTACTCACGGCGGGGTGCTGCAAGATGAAACGCAGGGCCAGCTCAGGCATGGTCATCCCGGGTGGCACGATGGTCTTCACCGCGTCGACCCTCGCCAGGGCCGGTATCAAGTTCTCCGGCACGAAGTAGGAGTTGCGCCAGTCGCCCTCAGGCCAGGTGGTGTCTTTTGTGAGCGTACCGGTCAGGGTGCCCTCGTCGAACGGCACCCGCGCGATGACCGCAATGTCCCTCTCCTGGCACGCTGGGAACAACTCGTCTTCCGGCGCCTGGTCAAACACATTATAGATCACCTGAACCGCGTCGATCAGGCCCGTGTCCAGTGTCTTGAGCACGTTCCACGATTCCCAGCGGTTCACGCTGATCCCCACGCCCTCGACAAGGCCCTGGTCTTTCAGATCGGTAATGACCCGCTGCCAGCTCTCGTCCTCGGCCCAGGTGTCCTCCCAGACGTGGAACTGCAGTAGGTCGATCCGGTCGACACCGAGTCCTTCGAGGCTTTTGTGCGTGTACTCCACGATGTGATCGGCCGGGAACACATCAGCCACCCGAGACTCCCGCGTCGAAGGCCAGTTGCGGTCTTTCGGTGGGATCTTGGTGGCCACATACAACCGGATGTCCGGGTTGCTCCGCAGCAACCGCCTGAACATTCGCTCGCTGTGCCCCCGGCCGTAGACCCACGCGGTGTCGAAGAAGGTACAGCCAAGATCGACCGCTTCCTGCAGTGCCGCGTGGCCGGTGTCGTCATCCGCGCCCGTCCAACCACCCTCGCCGCCAGCGATTCCCCACATTCCGTAACCGATTTCACTAATTTTCCAGCCAAGACGACCAGAACGTCGGTAGCGCATTTCTTGTCCCCATCCGCAAGCGTTCGCCAAGTCAACACTAAGCACGGCGCGATGAACAGATCCAGCACTCGGCCCCGATCTCCAGAGGGAGGCGGCGGTCACCGTGATTCCTAGATGGCGACGCGGAGACGTCCGGTGGGATACGGCTTGACGGGTAGGGGGAACAGTGTGACGAGAGCGGCCCCGGCGAGCCGGGTATGACCTACACTGAAGTAAACGTTTAACTTCGAAGATCACGGGCATATGACGAATGCGGGCTGTGGACATAAAAGCTCCCCCGCCTAACGATGTCGACGACATAAACGGCAAGTAAACGAGATCGCTTTTTGTCCGACGTACGGCTACTACCCTACCTAAATTATCACGATCAACAAAAGTCCGTCGAGTTGAGTCACTCGAAAGAGTGATTAACATTACCAAAGCAAGAATTCCTGCAGGTCCACCCATCTGGCGGCTTGCACATATACACAAGGTAGCTACGAAGGAAGGGCATTCACTCACATGTACCTATGCGGATGGTTAGCGTGCAGGAGGATTCGGGGACTCTTTGTTACATGTGAAAGCTTGTGCGGCGCGAGCGCGGGCGCCGACCCGGGCTTGGGCCGAGGTTTTCCTGGTGGCTGGCAGCACGGCGTTGGTGCCGGAGACATGGCGCAGCCCGTCGTGGGCGAACTCGGCCGACCTAGCGGCCCTCCAACAGCTCCCGCACCCGCGCGATGGGCCCAGCAGACCGACCAGGGGCTTCGCGGCGTCTGCTGAACAAATTCTGTCGGACCCGCGTGCCATCCTCTGTTCGAACATCAGTTCGATTACTGAGGAGGCCTTCTGTGAGCTACGTGATCCCGCTGTGCGACGCAGTCCGAGACGTACGTGCCGAGCATCACGACCTGATCGAGGAGTTCGTGGCCTGGTCAACCGCTGCGGGCCGGGCCGCCGATCCGGACACCGCCGCACTGCTCTGCGGCAGTGCCACCGGCTGGGACGGAACCGAGTCGTTGACCGCCTGGCACCGACGCCGCACCTACCGCATGTTGCGCATCGAGACGTTCAACTGGTGTTCGACACGCAGATGCCTGGTCCCGGACGACCTACCGGAGGCGCTGTGGGACTGGTTCGGGTTTCTCGCCGCCACCGGGCGCCTCGACGAGGACAGCGACCCGGTCTGGGAGCTGCGCAAGCCCCTCATCTGCTATGGCGGTCTTGATGTCGATGGCAGGCGGCAACCTGCCGGCGACTTACGAATGCTCGTTCCATGCGAATGTTTCCTGCCCTACCGCGAAACTGTCGAGGCGGTCCAGGGTCTCCTGGACGGGAGTCGGTCGATTGAAGAGGTGCTCGACGCGATCGACCCGTACGGGGAGAGGGACGACATCCGGTACGCCCGCCCACCCGACCTCGACTCGGACGAGTTTGGTCCCGGCGCGAGCTGGTGGGACGTGGGCGCTACGGCCGCCGACACGACGGACACCCGCGCCGTAAGTCTGCGGATCGAGGATCGGCGGACATCCCGCAAGCGTGGTGTGACCGCTCGGCCGTCGCGCCCACGGCGTCGACGGTCGTGATGGCATCGTCTTGCCGTGGCGTCCGGTCACTACGGTGCGGTGTCAGCGGTGCGGATCACCTCGGCCACAGCCAACCGCATGGTCCGTCCGGCTGCGGACACGACCCATTCGAGTGGTCCGCGACGGTTGGTGAGCCGCAGCGCGACACCCACGCCCACGGCCCCTACGACGTTCCAGAGCAGCATCATGCCCGCGTTGTCGGCACCGCCTGGGATGATGGTCACCGCGAGTACGTGCAGGGTGTACAGGGTCAGGGGTACCGAACCCGCCGCGGCGAGCACCCAGACCAGCGGGCGGGCCGAGCGGGCGAGGAGGAGTGCCATGCCGAGCACGGCGAGCGCGGTCCCAGTGGTTCCGGCGAGGTTCAACGGGGTGCCGGAGTGCGGCGCGTCCACCGCCAGCCACCACCACGAGTCGGTGGGCGTGGTGCCGTAGTGACGCCACGGCAACCTGAGCTGACCGATTGCCGCGGCGCCCCCACCCGGGCCGAGCAGCAACGCCGACGCCACGGTGGCCGACGTGGCGAGCGTCGCTCCGCCACCGACGAGCCAGAGCGCCGTACGTATCCGGCGCAGGTCAAGTTGCCCCACCGCCATCCCGGCCAGCATCAAAGCACTCCATGGCAGCGCCGGGTAGTAGCCGGTCACGGCCAGGGTGACGAGCAGGTCGTCCACCTCAGCCCATGCTTCGAACCCGGGCTGTTCGCCAGGTCCGGCCGGCAGCCCGACCCGCAGTACGTGACTGATCACGGGGACGATACTGCATACGAGCACTGCTGCCGTGGCCAGCGCGCCGGCCGTCAGGCGCAACGACAACGCGGCCACCACGAAGAGCAACCCGTACTGGGTCAGGATCACCGCAACCGGCGGATCGACGCCCACAAGCCACAGCCCGAGGAGCGCCACGAGCACCCCTCGAATGAGGAGACCGCTAGCGGCGACGAGGTGCGATCGGGCGTCAAGGGGCCGCCGGGGACCGCCGGTACCAAGCGTCACGCCGACGCCGGCGAGCACGACGAACAGCGACACTGCTCGCCCGTCGACGAGCAGTCCAGACATGGTCGGGCCGCCGTCCGCGGTGTTCAGAGGGAGGATGTGGGCGACGAACATCCCCACGAGGGCCACCGCCCGGGCAGCGTCCACGCCGATGATTCGTCGGGCGGTCAGTCCCAGCAGCTCCGGTGGCCTGGGTTGCACGCACGCTCACCGAGCGGGGGCGCCCGCCGTGACGGACCCGTCCGCATGAGATCCGGTGCGTTCGAGCCAGCCCTTGAGGGCCCGTTGCACCACCGTGAGCGAGGGCCGCCGTGCCGGGTCGATGTCCAGCGTGGCACGCAGCAGCGCCAGGTGCGCGGTGCGGGTGGGTAGGTGAGTGAGCGAGGCACCCGAGGCGGCGGCGCGCAGCCCGGACACCGCATCCGGGTGGTCGCCCCGAGGCGGATCACCGGTCATCGCGTAAGAGATCGTCGCCGCGAGCTGCCAGGCGTCCGATGCCGTCGTGGCGCGACCACCGCCGGCGACCTCGGGTGCGAGGAAGTCCGGGGTGCCGATCACGAAGCCGGCCATCGTCATCGTCGCGTCCCCGGTCCGCCGGGCAATGCCGAAGTCGATCAGGTGTGCGAGCCCGGTCGGGTCGACCACGATGTTGCCGGGTTTCACATCGCGATGCAGCACCCCGCGGTGGTGCGCGGCGTCCAGCGCCCCTGCGATACCGGCCCATACCCGGGCGGCAGCGGTGTCGTCGAGGGTGCCGCGGGACCGCACCAGCTCACCCAGCGAGGAGCCCTCCACGTACTCCATCACGAGCACCATGCCGTCCAACTCAGGTAGGCTCGCGTCGCTGCGGGCGTGCACGAGGTCGTGCACCCGCACGCAGTGCGGGTGCTGCACCGCGGCTAGGGCTTCGGCTTCCCGCTGGATCCGCTGCTCGGTCTCGGTATCCGGGGCGTGCGCGGCCTTGAGCGCCACCGCGTGTCCGAGCTTGGCGTCGTGCGCGAGCCACACCGGGCCGAACCCACCGGATCCGAGCCTACGCACCAGTCGAAATCGGGGTGGTGGGCCCTCCGGTGTCGACGAAACGTGGAGCGTAGGACGAGGGGTGAGGGCCAGCACCGTAGGACGCGGGCCGTCGACCTTCGCCTGTGCCCCGGATTCCGACGGCGCCGTGCTGGCGGCGCGGGTCACGAGCGGCTCCGGATGCCGGGCGGCGAACCGCTCGGCCAGCCGCTCGGCCAGCGTCGGGCTGGGCCGGGGGTTGGCCGCTGCCGGTGGGGATGTCGCGGACCGCCCCGCCCTCCACCACGGCGACGCGGGCTGCGCCGAGCCGGATGAGCCGAGTGGGGGTGGCGGGACCGGGACGGCCGCGGAACGGGGTGCGGTGAATCGGGCGAACGACGCCGGGGCGGGCCGTTCGAGCGAACGCCGCACGACCTCCCGGGACGGCGCACCGGCGAGCAGCACGACCGGGATGCCCGCGAACGCCCCGGCGGTCACCCCGAGCCACAGGTGCATGGCTGTGCCGGGCGGGGTCGCGGCGCTCAGCACGACGAGCGCGAGCATCGGCAGCCAGAAGAACGTGGCGGGCCACTTCGGGCCGCGGCGCAGCACGATACGCGCCTGCGCGGCCACGAACATCGCCGCCATGAGCGGCAGCAACCCGAACACGATCAGCGCAATCCCGAACACCACAGGGCGGGTGGGGCCAAAGGCAGCGCCCACACTGCCCTGTCCGAGATAGTCAGCCTGGGGACCGACCAGGCACTGCGCGTCGGCCAGGTCGCGCAGGTCGCGGTCGCTCAATCCGGGGACGTCGTCACCCGCGGCGGCCCCGGAGAACACCCGGCCCGCCGCGGTGAAAGCCAGCAGCGGCAGCAGCCCCGCGGTGAGCAGGCCGGTGCCAGCCAGCGCGATCGACTCCGCCGGGCCGTACCGGGAGCCGATCCGGCGTCGAATCACCGCCACCGCGACGGCGCCGAGGGTGGGCAACAACCCCACTCCGACGCCCAACGCCGACGTTGCCCAGGCCCATCCGCCCGGGCAGACCTCCGATGCGACGAGCCCCCGCAGCCCGCCCACCAACACAGCGACCAGCGCGGTGAGCGCGTCCACACCGTCCTCCCCCGTGCCAGAGTTGCTTCCACCACCGTGCTTGTCACCCACTGTGGCACAATCGGGCACGCTGGGGGGCACAATCGGGCACGCTGGGGCGGCCGCTCAGATCACGACATGCCGGTTCCGCGACTCGGGCTCACCGATCACCGGCCCGGGAGATGATCGTTGCGAGCGCTACCTCAGCGTCACGCGGACGGCGCTGAGGTAGCGCTCGAAATGATCACGAGGCCTGGCCGGAGACTTGAGGCGACCGTCACCGGTCACCGGCTTGCACACCCGCCGGACGCCACCAGCTCCAGTGACCCGCCGTCCGCCGCGACCCCGACGGTGACCACCTGGCCGGCCCGAACCTCCCCCGCCAGCAGCATCCGGGACAACCGCCGATCCAGCTCCCGCCCGATCGTGCGCCGCAGGGGGCGGGCGCCGTGCTCGGGGCGGTGGCCACGTTCCGCGAGCCAGCCCACCGCCTCGTCGGACACCACCAGCTCGATCCCCTGGGCACCCAGCCGGCCGCGGGTCTCGGCCAGCAGCAGCGCGGTGATCTGCCGCAGGTCGGCGGGGCGCAGCGCGCGGAAGAGCACGACGTCGTCCACCCGGTTGACGAACTCCGGCCGCAGGTGGGTCCGCACCGCAGCCAGCAGCGGCTCCCGCAGATCGTCGACCGGCCGCCCGGCGGTGGTGGCGGCGAGGATCTGCTCGGCACCCAGGTTGCTGGTCATGATGATCACGGCGTGGGTGCAGTCCGCGGTGCGCCCGTGTGCGTCGGTGAGCCGGCCCGCGTCGAGCACCTGCAGGAGCGCGCCGGTGACATCGCGGTGCGCCTTCTCGATCTCGTCGAACAGCAGCACCCCGTACGGATTGCGCCGGACGGCCTCGGTGAGCTGGCCGGCCCCGTCATGGCCGAGGTACCCGGGCGGTGCCCCGACCAGCCGGGTCAGGCTGGCCCCGTCGGTGAACTCGCTCATGTCGAAGCGGACGGGCTCGGCTCCGCTCAACACGTCGGACAGGGCCCTGGCCAGCTCGGTCTTGCCGACGCCGGTGGGCCCGAGGAACAGGAACGAGCCGACCGGGCGATCCGGGTGCGCCAACCCGGCCCGACCCTGGCGCACCGCGTCGGCGACCGCCTCGACGGCCACGTCCTGCCCCACCACTCGGCGCCGCAGGTGGTCTTCCAGGTGCAGCAGCCGGTCGCGGTCGGCGGCGGTGAGCCGGGCGACGGGGATGCCGGTGCTGCGGGAGACGGCCTCGGCGATGTCGTCGGCGGTGAGCTCCGGGATCCGGTGCGGATCGGCGGCGGCGGTCTGCTCAGCAACGGCACGGTCGAGCTCGCGGGTCAGGATGTGCGCGCGTTCGTAGTCCTCGGCGTCGACGGCGACGTCGCGGGCCCGGGTGAGCTGCTCGATCCGCTCGTCAAGGGGCCGGGTGGGGGAGCTTGTCGTGGCGGCCGGAGCGGCGGCGCGCAGCCGCGCTCGCGAGCTGGCCCGGTCGATCAGATCGATGGCCTTGTCGGGCAGGAACCGATCGCGCACATACCGGTGCGCCAGCACGGCCGCGGCGTCGAGCGCGCCGTCGCTGATCGTGACGCCGTGATGGGCCTCGTAGCGCCCGCGCAGCCCACCCAGGATCGCGATGGTCTGCTCCACCGACGGTTCGGCGATCCGGACGGGTTCGAAACGCCGCTCGAGCGCCGCGTCGCGTTCGATGTGCTTGCGGTACTCCGCGACCGTGGTCGCCCCGATCAGCTGTAACTCGCCGCGGGCCAGCGCCGGCTTGAGGATCGTGCCCGCATCCATCGGGCCACCCTCGGCGGCGCCCGCCCCGACCACAGCATGCAACTCGTCGACGAACACGACCACCGACCGGTCGGCGGCGACCACCTCGTTGATCACCGCGGTGAGCCGCTGCTCGAACTCCCCGCGGTACTTCGTGCCGGCGACCATGCCGGCGAGATCGAGGGACACGATCCGCACGTCGCGAAGCGTCGCCGGCACCTCCCCGGCGACGACCCGCTGGGCGATGCCCTCGACGATCGCGGTCTTCCCGACGCCCGGATCGCCGATGAGCACGGGGTTGTTCTTGGTGCGCCGCGCGAGCACCTCGAGCACCTGCTCGATCTCGTCGTCACGGCCGATGACCGGATCGAGGCGGCCCAGCCGGGCGGCGGCGGTGAGATCGCGGCCGTGCCGGTCCAGTTGCCGGGTCACCGCTCGTGGCCGGCCCGACTGCTCCGACCTCTGCTCCGGATCGGCGAACCCCTGCTCGAGCCCGGCGAACAGCTTGCCGACGAGTTCGTCGAGCGGACCGAACGCGCCTCCGAACGGCTCGTTGGCCATGTGTGCCTCCTCATCGCCGGTGCGGCGCCTTCTCCATGGTGCCAGGCTGGGCAGAGTCACCGCACAACCTGAGCCGAGGCCTGCTCGCAGGACCGACGCACCGAGAGGAACCCCCGTGGGCCTGACCCGTACCGACGGACCGCTGTCCCCGAGCGCCCCACAGACCGTCAACTACGACCTCGACGGTCCACCGCACAAGCTGCTCATGCACCCGTTCCCCCGGCGGGTCCACGCGGAGTTCGCCGGACGCACCGTGCTCGACACCCGCCGCGGGATGCTGCTGCACGAAACCGCGCTGCTCCCGCGCTTCTACGTACCCGAGACCGACCTCGACGACTCCGCATTCGTCGCCACCGGCCACACCACCCACTGCCCGTTCAAGGGCGACGCCACCTACCGCTCGCTACGGATCGGCGACCGGGTCGTGGAGAACGCCCTGTGGGCCTACCCCGACCCGCTCCCGGACGTCACCTGGCTGGTGGGGTACGCGTCGCTGTACTGGGACGCTGTCGATGCCTGGTACGACGAGGACGAGCAGGTGTTCGCCCACCTCACCGACCCCTACACCCGGGTGGATATCCGGGCGACCAGCCGGCACGTGCAGGTGCTCGCCGGCGACGTGGTGATCGCCGAGTCGACGCGGCCGACCGTGCTGAACGAGACCGGGCTACCCGCCCGCTGGTACCTCTCCCCCGATGACGTCCGCGCGGCGCTGGAACCGAGTGACACCTCGATGCGCTGCCCGTACAAGGGCCGGTCGAGCTACTGGACCGCGCGGATGCCCGACGGCCGCGAGCTCGTCGACGCGGCGTGGAGCTACCCGGACCCCCTGCCGGAGGCGTCCCGGATCGCCGGGCTGCTCAGCTTCCTGCACGACGAGATCACGGTGCTCGTCGACGGCGAGCCGGCGGGCTGAGCATGCACGGTGAGGGGTCACCCCGCCTCCTCGCGCAGGAAGGGTGCAGATTCTCAGTCATCCAGGAAGGGTGCAGATTCTCAGTCATCGTCGACGAGCAGGGCCTCCAAAGCCGGGAGCGCGGCGCTCAGCGTCGCCCGCTGGTCGGCGTCGAGGCGGGCGAGCCGGCGGGCCACCAGCGCGGTGCGGTGGCTGCGCACCTCGGTCAGCCGCGCCGCACCCTCGTCGGACAGTGTGATGAGCACCCCACGCGCGTCCTGGGAGTCGGGGGTGCGTACCACGAACCCCCGCTCGTCGAGTGCGGTGAGCACCCGGCTCATCGTGGGCGCGGTGACGGCCTCGCGGCGCGCGAGCTCGGAGAGCCGAAGCGGCCCGTGTTGCTCGATGGTGACCAGGGCGGACAGTTGCAGCGGTGGGACGGACTCGCGCCCGTCGATCCGGATCCGGCGGTGCAGCCGCCCGACGGCCAACCGCAGCCGGGCGGCGAGCTCGCCCTGTTGCACGTCGTCCGCCTCGACGCCCGGTGGGCCGACGCTGCGCGGGGTGTCGATGAGCGCGGTGGTCGTGGTGTCGTCGCGCGGGGCGGCGGTCATCGGGCACATGGTGCCAGGCGCGGATCCGGGCCGCGCCGAGTAGGCCCGGGCCGGATCCGCCAGCCGGGCCGCTTCGCTGCGCGACCGGCTCATCGGGCTTTGTATCGCGCTGCTCGAGTAGGTATCAAGGAGCGTGCCGGGCTGCTCGTCACCTGTGACGGGCGCGGCGCTGGAGGGGTGCGCCGCGCCCGTACGGCGGGTTAGGTGTAGGCCGCCACCGGCAGGCAGGAGCACACGAGGTTGCGGTCGCCGTACGCCCCGTCGATGCGCCGGACCGGCGGCCACACCTTGCGGCCGTGCACACCCGTGGCGACCCCGGTCGGATATGCGGCGAGCTCGCGCGAGTACGGGTGATCCCACTTGTCCATCAGGCAAGCCGCGGTGTGCGGTGCGCCGCGCAACGGGTTGTCCGCCACGGGCCACTCCCCCGCGGCCACCCGGTTGATCTCCGAGCGGATCCCGATCATCGCGTCGACGAAGCGGTCGATCTCGGCGAGGTCCTCGCTCTCGGTGGGCTCGACCATGAGCGTGCCGGCCACCGGGAACGACATGGTCGGGGCGTGCAGCCCGTAATCGGCGAGCCGCTTGGCCACGTCGTCGACGGTCACGCCGGTCTCCCGGGTGATGCCGCGCAGATCCAGGACGCATTCGTGGGCCACCAGACCGCCCTGTCCCGCGTACAGCACCGGGTAGTGCTCGCCGAGTCGGTGCGCCACGTAGTTCGCCGCGGCCACCGCGGTGAGGGTGGCTCGGCGCAACCCGGCCACGCCCATCAGCCGCAGATAGGCCCACGAGATCGGCAACACACCGGGACTGCCGTGCGGAGCCGCCGACACGGCGCCGACGGTGCCGCGCCCGGGCAGGAACGGCGCGAGGTGTGCGGCCACTGCCACGGGCCCGACCCCCGGGCCGCCGCCGCCGTGCGGGATGCAGAAGGTCTTGTGCAGGTTGAGGTGGCTGACGTCGCCGCCGAATGCGCCGGGCCGGGCCAGCCCGACCAGCGCGTTGAGGTTTGCGCCGTCGACGTAGACCTGCCCGCCCGCCTCGTGCACCGCGGCGCACACCTGGCCCACTCCCGCTTCGTACACTCCGTGCGTGGACGGATAGGTGATCATCAACGCGGCCAGCGCGTCGCGGTGCTCGTCGATCCTGGCGCGCAGGTCGGCCAGGTCCACATCGCCCGACGGGGCGGTGGCCACGACCACGACCCGCATCCCGGCCATCACCGCGGACGCCGCATTGGTGCCGTGCGCGCTGGCCGGGATGAGACACACCTCGCGATGGGCCTCCCCACGGGAGCGGTGGTAGGCGGCGATGGCCAGCAACCCGGACAGCTCACCCTGGCTCCCGGCGTTGGGCTGCAACGAGACCGCCGCGTAGCCGGTGAGCTCGGCGAGCCAGCGTTCGAGGTCGGCGATCAACGCGAGCGTGCCCGCGGCATCGGATGCCGGCGCGAACGGGTGCAGGTCGGCGAAGGCGGGCCAGGTGATCGGCTCCATCTCCACGGCGGCGTTGAGCTTCATCGTGCAGGACCCGAGCGGGATCATCGTGCGGTCCAGCGCGAGGTCGGCGTCGGCGAGGCGGCGCAGCCAGCGCATCAGCGAGGTCTCGGACCGGTGCTCGTGGAACACGGGGTGGGTCAGGTACTCGGTGGTCCGCAGGAGCCGGGCAGGCAGGGCGTCGGGGGCGGCGGCGTCGAGGTCGGCGACATCGGTGAGCTGATCGCAGACCCCGAACGCCTCCCATACCGTCGACAGGTGTGTGGCGGTGGTGAGCTCCGAGCACGCGATCCCGACCGTGTCGGGGTCCACCCGGCGCAGCGAGATGCCCGCGGCGCGCGCGGCGTCGGCGACGGTCTCGGCGCGGCCCGGCACCCGGGCGAGCACGGTGTCGAAGAACTCCGCGTGCACCACCTCGACGCCGCCGGCGCGCAACCCGCCGGCCAGCACCGCGGCCATCCGGTGAGCTCGCCGGGCGATCAGGCGCAACCCGTCCGGGCCGTGGTGGACGGCGTAACAGGCGGCGACCACGGCGAGCAGCACCTGTGCGGTGCAGATGTTGCTCGTCGCCTTCTCCCGACGGATGTGCTGCTCACGGGTCTGCAACGCCAGCCGCAGGGCCGGGTTCCCGTCGGTATCCCGGGACAGCCCGACGAGCCTGCCGGGCAGTTGCCGAGCGAGCTTCTGCCGCACCGACAGGTAGCCGGCGTGCGGACCGCCGAAACCCAAAGGCACCCCGAAACGCTGCGTGGTGCCCACGACGGCATCAGCACCCAGCTCCCCGGGTGTGGTGAGCAGCGTCAACGCGAGTAGGTCCGCAGCCACGGCGACCAACGCCCCGAGTTCGTGGGCCGCGGCGATGAGCGAGGACAGGTCACGCACGGCACCGGACGCGCCCGGGTAGCTGAGCAACAGCCCGTACAGCTCGCCGTCGGGCAGCGGCTGGTCACCGTGCAGATCGGTGACGACGAGCTCGATGCCCAGCGGCTCGGCGCGGGTGCGCAGTACCTCGATGGTCTGCGGGAGCGTGTCGGCGTCCACCACGAACCGGTTCGACGGCGAGCGGCCGCTCCGGCGCAGCAACGTCATCGCCTCGGCCGCGGCGGTGGCTTCGTCGAGCAGCGAGGCCCCGGCCACGGGCAGGCCGGTGAGGTCGGCGATCATCGTCTGGAACGTCAGCAGCGCCTCCAGCCGGCCCTGGCTGATCTCGGGCTGGTAGGGCGTGTAGGCGGTGTACCAGGCCGGGTTTTCCAGCACGGCACGACGGATCACCGCCGGGGTGACCGTGCCCGAGTAACCCAACCCGATCATCGGGACGGTCACGGTGTTGCGGGCGGCGAGATCCCGCAGCTCCGCCAACACCTCGGGCTCCGACGCGGCCGGCGGCAGCGTGAACGGCACCTGCCGGTCGACGCCGTCGCGGATGCTGGCGGGAAGCGCGCGATCGGCCAGCTCGGCCAGCGACCTGATCCCGATCGCCGCCAGCATCGCCGCCAGCTCGGACTCGCGCGGCCCGATGTGGCGATCGGCGAAAGGTATGCCACGCTGCACATCGGCCAACGAGATCTCGGCCGGTGGGGGTGGGGTGATCACGGCGGGCCTCCAGGCGTGGGGCGGATCGGACTGCCCTCCCCCTCTGTCCCCGCCCGGCGACCGGGCACCTGAGAGATTCACCCTGCTCGCAGGGCTTTCCCCGTCGGCGGACGACGATGGCGCCGCCGTCGCTTTCCAGAGGCGTCTCACCTGCGCGGTCCGGGATGCCTGAGAGATTCCAGGGAGGAGTTGCTCCTTCGGCGCCCGACACACGGCCGGATCTCTCCCGCGCGGGATCGGCGACTACATGCCCACCCTACCGTCCGCTCCCCGCCCCCTGACGCACTGTGGGGATCGATGACCAACTCGGGCCAGGGCCTGAGACGGCCCTGACACCTCGACGCGGCCGAGGGGGGCCCGCGCCGTACTCTCGATACGGAAAGCTCCCGCACCGCTGTCACGTCCGGGGGCACGGCCCGAGAGTGGAGGCTCCGGACGTGGACGACGATACCGCCCCGCCTGCGGTCGACCGCACCATCGGTCGTCGGTTGGGCGAGGTCCGGGCGTGGCGCGGCCTGTCGCTGCGGGCCGCGGCCGAGCTGGCGGGGTTCTCGGCGTCGTACCTGTCGATGATCGAGCGTGGTCTCCGGCCGGTCGACAAGCGCTCGACGCTGGAGGCCCTGGCGAACGCGCTGCGAGTCGCACCGTCGGAGCTGACCGGAACTCCGTACCCGCCCACCGACACCGCGTCCAGCGAGGCCCATGCCGCCATCTCCGCGCTGCGACGTGCCCTTGTCGGCCCACCCCGATGCCACCGCTGTGCGGACCCGCACCACTGTGCGGACCGGAGGTCCGAACCATGCCCGTACCCCAGCCACCGCCGGCGATCATCGAGCTAGCGGCAACGCCGCGTAAGTCCTTCGGGGTTCGGTCGAGCCCGGCTGGCAGGTGGACACGGTGTGGCCGGGCCCGCAAGGCCGCGGTGCGGCCAGGACGGCGGGCGGCCGAACCACAAGCCGGCGCCCGACCCGCCGGCGGGGGTGAGCGGGCGCCCGACCCCGCTGGCGGGGCGAGCGGCACTTTCGCACGCTAGGTGCGTGTGAACGTGCCGTTCACCCCACCGACGCAGGCTCGGCGACCACGCCCGCACCACGCATGGTCCCGTACCCACCGCATGCGATGGGTACACCACCCGTACGAAGACCAGGACTGACCCCTCCGCGGCGCCGTCCCGCGCACCGAGCTCGACCTCAGGCCCGGGCCGATCACGACCGCAACCTGGGCTCACTCTCGCACTCGCGGACGAACCCCGGGGGTCGCCTCGCGCTCGGTGAAAGCTGCCCCGCGCACCGAAAGACTGATCACTGCCGAGCCGCCTCGCCAACCCCACCCCAGGACCAACCCCCGAAGAACTTGCGCGGCGCTGCACTAGCTGATGGCACGCCGGGTACGGCGCCGGGACAGCTCGTCCTCGGGGCTCTCGTCGACGCTGCCGCCGTCGGCTCGCTCGGCCGGAAAATCCTTGATCACGCCGCTGATCTCGCGCATCGCGCCGCTGACGGCGATCCCGAAGACACCCTGGCCGCCCTGGAGGAGGTCGACAACCTCCTCGGGTGAGTTGCACTCATAGACCGTGGTGCCATCGCTGAACAGGGTGATCCCCGCAAGGTCACGGATGCCACGCCGACGGAGATGCTCAACCGCGACGCGGATGTTCTGCAACGAGACGCCTGCGTCGAGCAGCCGTTTGACGACCTTGAGGACGAGCATGTCCTTGAACGAGTACAGCCGTTGGCTGCCCGACCCGGCCGCACCGCGGATCGAGGGCACCACCAGCCCGGTACGGGCCCAGTAGTCGAGCTGCCGGTAGGTGATCCCGACAACCTGGCACGCGGTGGGGCCACGAAAGCCGACCAGCTGGTCGGGCAACCCGTCGAGCCCGGACCCGACGAGTGGATCGGGAAACAGCTCACCCTGCTCGCCTGGCCCGGACAACCAGGGGCTTTCAGGCCGGGGACCTTCCGACGCGGTGGGCGGAGCCTCCTTCACTGCTCTCCCTCCCGCCGAAGCGTTGTCTCGGGTGGCGCCTGCCCGCTGACCGGGGCGACCAACCATCCAGTTCTGACGGTAGGTGGCCATCCGGTGCTGGTCAACGCGCCGCGCCGCGCCGTGATCACCAAGTCGTGCCCCGGCACCCACAAACGACACCCGAACCGGCTGACAAGACATCAGGGCTGGGCGCCTCGAAAGTCCTCCGGTGAGATCGAGTCGAGGAACGCACGGAACTTCTCGACCTCGTCCTCCTGCTCATCGGGGATGACGAGGCCAGCTTCGGCGAGCACACTCTCGTCAGCATGGATCGGCACACCGATCCGCAGCGCGAGGGCCACCGAGTCGCTGGGCCGGGCAGAGACCTTGATCCCGCCGTCGAACACCAACTCGGCGTAGAACGTGCCCTCCTGCAGATCAGTGATTCGCACCTGCTCCAGGCGACGTCCGAGCGCACCGATGACCTCCTTGAGCAGGTCGTGGGTCAGTGGCCGCGCAGGCTTGACCCCCTGCTGCTCCAACGCGATGGCGGTGGCCTCCACCGAACCGATCCAGATCGGCAGGTAGCGATCTCCGGTCGTCTCCCGTAACAGAAGGATAGGCTGGTTCGCGGGGAGTTCCACTCGGACGCCCACGACGCGCATCTCGCTCATGCGCACTCCTCCTCTTACGTCCTGCATCCGGTATCCAGCACGGCCCGTCAGGTGCGGATCGGGCGTGGCGTCCGACCTACTCGACGCTACACGGACGACCCCGCCTGCGCCCGCCTCCGGACGGGCGTCGGACGAGGACTACTCGACGCCGTACTCCCGCGGTTTCGTGAAGAACACCAGCCGGAACTTGCCGATCTGCACCTCGTCGCCGTTGGCGAGCACCGCCGTGTCCACCGGCTCCCGGTTGACGTAGGTGCCGTTGAGACTGCCGACGTCGACGACCACGAACTCGCCGGCATCGCGCCGGAACTCCGCATGTCGGCGCGACACCGTCACGTCGTCGAGAAAGATATCGCTGTCGGGATGGCGACCGGCGCTCGTGGTGGGCCGGTCCAGCAGGAAGCGGGAGCCCGCGTTCGGGCCGCGCTTGACCTCTAGTAGTGCAGATCCTGGTGGCAGCTGCTCGAGGCCGGAAACCGGCCGGTCCTGGGCGGGCGGCTCGACCTCGGCGAGGAAGTCCGCGCGAAAAACCGTGGTCTCCGGCGAACGTTCGGGTGGTACGCCGGGGCCGTCGTTCGTGGTCACCTCGGGGTCTCCTCCTACGGTGTGTGGTCCCGGGTCGGGTGCCGGTCAACCTACCGTGCTGATGCTTCGGCCTTCGACCGCCGGGCCCGGGTACGCCCTGATCTCAGCCCTGTTCGGTCAGCTCCTCGTACGCGGCGGCGTCGAGCAGGGTCGCGGGCCGGGCGGTGTCGCCGTCGCCGAGCCGCAGCTCGATCATCCAGCCATCGTCGTACGGGCCGGAGTTGACCAGTGCCGGATCGGCCTCGAGAACCTGGTTGACGGCCACCACCTCGCCGGAGACCGGGGCGTAGAGCTCCGAGAACGCCTTCGTCGACTCCACCTCCCCTACAACGTCACCGCTGGTCACAGTAGCGCCAACGGCAGGTAACAGGACAGAGACGACCTCCCCGAGTTTCCGTTGGGCGTGATCGGTGATACCGATCCGGACGATGCCCTCGCCCAGCTCCCGAACCCATTCGTGCTCTGCGCTGTACCGAAGGTCATCGGGGATCACCCGGTCACTCTAAACCTCATGATCTGTGGCCCGGGATGTGGCCGGAAGACGCAGGGCAAGTCCGAACTGGGCCAGGTAGAGCAACCCGGAGTAGAGGTAGAGCCCCGTCCCCCAGATCGCGAAGCCGTAGCCGGCCGGCCGCGCCAGCTCAGCGAACCACCCGCTGCCCTGACCCAACAGCAACAGCGGGAACGCGTAGAGCAACAAGAACGTGGCACCCTTCCCGAGGTAGGTCACCGGGAACGGGTTGTAGCCGCGGGCGCGAAGCACGAGCAGACATGCCGCGAGCACCAGGTCGCGGGCGACGAGGGCGATCACCACATACCACGCCACGATGTCGCGCAGGCCCAGCGCGACGAGTGCGGCGAGGATGTAGAGCCGGTCGACCGCCGGATCGAGGATGGCCCCGAGGCGGCTGTACTGGCCGAGCAGCCGGGCCAGCTTCCCGTCGAGCCAGTCGGTGAACCCGCCGATCATCAGCACGAGGATCGCCCAGCCGTCGGCGCGGGGGCCGAGCAGCAGGTACAGGAACAGGGGTACGCCGGCCAGCCGGATCACGCTGAGCAGGTTGGGAACGGTCAGCACGCGGTCCTGGACGCCTGCTGGAATCCCCGCCGCTTCAGCCACGACCGGAGCCTACGGCGCCCGGCACGCCGGATCCGCGCTGCGCCAGCCCCAGGTCGAGCCGGGTTCCCATGCTGATGGAGGCGATCGTGCCGGCCCCAGGTACTCTGATCCGCTCCGTTCACCGCCGCCGATGAGCCGGTCGCCGCTACTCGGTTCACCAGCGTGGACGGTGGCTCGGGGCGCCGCCCATACAGTGGTGGCGTGGTGTGGAAGGGTCGACGAAACTGAGGGGGCAACTCCTCCGATTGGGCGTGGTGATGACAGCGACGTACCCGGACGTGATGTCCGGGGCTCATGCGTGCGCTGTTGCGGTCAGCGATGAACACCGGTGGGAGATCACCTCGGCCTTCATCACCGCCGGCCTCGTCCGGGACGAGTGCGTCGTCTACTTCGACGACGACACCATCGATCGCGTGCTCGACCGGCTGGCCGACGATCGGGTGCCCGTGGCGGGCCCGCTCGCCGACGGTCAGCTCTCCATCATCTCGACCGACGACACACGCGCGCTGATGCGCACCCCGGTGGCGCACGTCCAGAAGGTGCTCGGTAACGCGATCGACGAGTCCCTCGCCCAGGGCTACACCGGCATGCGGATGACGGGCCAGTTCAGCTACGCGCTCACCCGCCCCGGTGGCGTCGCGTTGCACGAGTACTGCGACGGGTTGGACATGGTGCTGGAGGGCCGACCGGCGCGGGTGTTGTGTCTGTTCGACCCCAGGCGTTTTTCCGACGACGACATCGAGCGGCTTCGTCGCCAGCATCGGGAGGAGTTCACCGCCGCCGCTGTCTATGACGACGCGTTGCTCCGGATCACCCGCACCGGCCAGTCCCAGGCCCGTCTGGCCGGCGAGGTCGACCACAGCAACCGGCCGATGATCGCCCGGCTGCTGGAGAATATCCTCGACGAGTCGCTGCGCTCGCACTCCGCTTCGACCGACCTCACCCTGGACCTGGCCACGCTGCGCTTCCTCGATGTCGCCGGGGCGGTCAGCCTCGTCCACGCCGCGGAGCAGTTCCCGAGCACCCATCGCCTGGTGCTGTCCTCGGTCCGGCCGCGGGTGCTCCGGGTGTTGGATCGTTGCGGTGCCCCGTTCGCCGCGCAGCTCGTCCTGACCTCGCACCCCGGGTTCGCCAACAGCGACGCGAACCAGGCCGACGCGAACCAGGCCGACGCGAGCGAGACCGACGCGAGCGAGGTGGAGTCGTGAGGATCGAGACGACCCGCGGCGCCATGGCGATCCGCCTACGCCACGCAGCCGGTTTCTACTCCTCCACCGACCATCTGATCAGCCAGGCGGCGCCTATCGTCGTTGCGGCGCTCGAGCGTGGGGAGCCGGTCGCCGTCGCGATCCGGCCGCGCACCGAGCGGGCCCTGGTCGACGCCGTCGGCTGCCTGGCCGGGCTCATCGGCTTCGGGCGGCGCGACAGCGTCCACCACGAGTCCGGCCAGACCACAGCCGCCCACCGCGCCCGGGAGCTCCGCGCGCTCGTCGGCGAGGCGGGCTCGGCTACTGTGCTCAGTGAGCACAGCGATCGTCTCGACGGTCTCGACGGCGGGTTCTGGACCGAGCTCGATGCGGCCATGAACATCGCCTGCGCGGACCTTCCGGTGAATCTCACCTGCTTCTACCCAGAGGTACCGCTGCACCTGGAGGTGGTGCGCGGCGCGCGGCGCAACCACCCACATCTGCTCGTCGACGGCGAGTTGCGCCACAATGGCAACCACCGCCCGCCCCGCGAGGTGCTGGCCGAGCACCCGGTGCCGGCCCCGCTGTTGCTCGGCCCGCCGGATGTGCAGCTCAGGTTCACCGCGTGGCGCCTACACGAGGTGCGTGCCACGGTGGAGAAGTTGCTCATCTCGGCCGGTTTCGGTCATGACCGGGCCGACGACGTGGTGCTCGCGGTCAACGAGGTTGCCACCAATGCGGTGGAGCACGGATCACTCGAGGCGGAGTTGTGCGTCTGGACAGGGGCCGACGGTGTGGTGTGCGAGGTGCACGACGGCGGCACCCTGGATGATCCTCTTCCCGGCCTCCGGCCACCGCACCCGGGCGAACCCCGCGGCCGGGGAGTGTGGATTTCCCGCCAGCTCTGCGACCTGCTGCACGTGTGGCGCGACCCAAGGGGCACCCATGTGCGGATACGGGCAGCACCCTGAGCTAAAATGTAGCCTTCCGTCACCCAATCGGCCGACAACAAGCCACAACTGTGACGAACTCGCCCTTGGCAATGCGGTCCGGCCGGAGAAGACTTCACTGCGGACTCACGGGCCGGAGGGCCTATGGACGGGTCACAACCGGTACCACCACATTTGGGATAACCATGCCTGACGATCAGCGACGATCTCGTACGACTCTGGCTCACCACCGCGTCTCGGTGCTCGGCTCGTTCACCCTCTCGTCGAACGGCAACACCGTAGCGCTGAGTGTGGACGCGCGACGCCTTGTTGCCTATCTGGCCGTGCACCCGCGCCCACAGCAGCGACCCACACTGGCCGTCGGCCTGTGGCCGGGTGTTCCGGCTGGCCCGGCTCTGCGGCTGCTTGACGATGCCGTTGACGCACTGGGCATACCGGAGCTGCTCGACGGAGTCGACAGCGATGCGCTCGCACTGACCTCAGATGTCGAGGTCGACCTCGCCGAAGCGATGTTGCTGGTTCGGGCCCTGCCCGATATTCCTGCCGATCACCGGCCCGACATCGCACTGCTCTCGGCGGACATCCTCCCGGGCTGGACTGCCGCATGGATTGTGGTAGAACGCGAACGGTTCCGCCAGATCCGATTGCATGCCCTTGAGGAGCTCAGCCTGCGGCTTACCGCGGCGGGACGAAACGAGGACGCCGTGAAGATCGCTTTCTCGGCCGTGCATGCCGCACCCAGCCGGGAAAGTGCCCGCCGCGTCCTCATTGAAGCGCATTTGGCCCAGGGTGACGTCGCCGCAGCAATCGCGCAATATGATGACTATCAGGAACTGCTGCGCTCCAGCGTAGGTGGCCCAGCTCCGTCCGGACTCGAGGGACTCCTTCCGCCCTCCCCAGCCTGGCCCGTGCTGCGGGTCCGCCGTCCGGTGCAGCGTTCGGCCGTTCTCGTTCCTGGCCTACGTCCAGCCCGCGGTGCGTCCGGGTCCGCCCGTCGTCTGGTCGCCGGAGGTTCGATCCCCGACACCTCTCGCTGAGTCGCCGATTGGTCAGGGACGAAGCGGGATCTCGAAGCACACCTGAGTGCCGAAGCGGGTAACGGATACTACCACCTGCTCGGCTAGGCGATCGATCATGGCGAGGCCACGTCCTCGGTAACCGCTCATCTGCGGTATTGGGCGCCACCGGCCGTGGTCGACCACCCGCACCGCCACGACATAACCGTGGGGTCCGTCGACCTGAATCTCGAGGTCAATGTCCACCGTGCCCGGATCGCCGTCGCGATAGGCATGTTCCACTCCGTTCGCCACAGCTTCACCCAGGGCGAGCTGAAGATCGATCAGTACCTTGTCGGGCACCCCGTTCTGCTCCGCCCACCGCCGTACGTCCTCACGGATCCGCTGCAGCTTCGCAGGTTGCGCCGGGTAGCACAGCTGCAACAGACGCGCATCATCGCGACGTCCGACTGGGTCGCTCACACCCACCTCCTGTTCGTATCGATCGACTCCTGTTCGCATCGATCGAGACTTCTCGGTGTCGGCCACATGTTGTCCGACCGATCACGTCGCAGAGATGCCCGCCCTCGGACTCCATCAAACAGAACGGTCGCCAGGACCGTTCGGATGTCGAGTCTGATCAGGGCCGCGGTGTCGGACGGGTCACGTTCGGGTACTGCACATCATGCGTTTTTCCTCTCCTGACAGGACCCGCCCGAGCGGTTGCTGGATCACGGATCGCGACTCGGGCCAGGGGCACGCGGACCATCCCAGCGCGACTGCCGATCGCCGAGGCGGGCGACGATGACTGGACATGGCAACGGCAACGAGCTCACCGGTCTGGCCAAACTCGGCTACAAGCCGGTCGGTCTCGCTCTGGGCCTGCTCGGCGGCCTGATCGCCGGGAAGGTCTTCGGACTGGTGTGGAAACAGGTGTCCGATGAGGACGAGACGCCCCAACCACTGTCCGAGAATTACAGCACGCGCGAGGTCCTGCTCGCCGCAACCCTGCAGGGAGCGGTGTTCGGGCTGGTCAAGGCCGCGGTCGACCGGTACGGAATGAAAGGGGTGCGGCGGTTTCTCGAGGTCTCACGCCCGCCCAGTGACCGACGTCAGGTGATGAGGTAGGGATGCCGGGCAAGGACGAGATGCCGAGCACCGTGGAGCGCTCGGATGACAAGGCACAGCGCACGTGGGAGAAATCCTACGATTCCGCCATGCACTCCTACGATGGTGACGGTGCACGGGCTCGGCGCACTGCGTTCGCCGCGCTCAAGCACACCCATGAGAAAGTGGGTGACCACTGGCAACCCAAGGAACACAACGGTCCATCAGACGAGCAAGCTGCTCGCGGGAACGCCCAGAGCGATCTCCCGACCGCCGGTGGGGTGGACGCCAATGCCTCGAAGGAACACCTCTACCAGATCGCCCAGGAGTTGGACGTGCCCGGCCGGTCATCAATGAACAAGGACGAACTGGTGATGGCCATCAGCAAGGCCAACGACCGCGCCACGGCGAAGGCGCGGAAGAAGTAGCGGTGCGCTCGGCTTGGTGTGGCGGGTGCCGCAGCGAGTCATTGCGGCGCTGTCGCTAGCGACCTTGGTCGCTAGCTAAACGACCCGACGCAGCCAGCCCCGGGTATCGGGAATGCGGCCGTACTGAATGTCGAGGATCTGCTCGCGCAACGCCAGGGTGGTCTTGCCGGGAGTGCCGTCGCCGACGGTGAACTCGCGGTCCTCGCCCCTGAATGCCACGATGGGCGTGATGACAGCGGCGGTGCCCGCCGCGAACACCTCGGTGAAGGTGTCGTCTTGACATCCCTCATGCAGCTCGTCGATGCTGATCGGCCGCTCCACCGCCGTCAGGCCGTGTTCGGCGGCCAGGTCGAGGACGCTGGCGCGGGTGACGCCCTCCAGGATGGTGCCCAGGCTCGGCGTGACCAGCTGACCGTCGGCGGTGACCACACACAGGTTCATCGTGCCGGACTCCTCCAGCCAGCGGCGCTCGGCGCCGTCCAGGTAGAGCACCTGGTCGCAGCCGTGCGCCTGGGCCTCAAGCTGCGCAGCGAGACTGCCCGCGTAGTTGCCACCACACTTCGCATCACCGGTGCCACCTTGCGCGGCGCGCGTGTAGGTAGTGCTGATCCAAAGCGTGACACCGACCGCCCCCGAGGTGAAGAGGAACCCTGCCGGGCTAGCGATGACCGCGTAGGTGACCTCCACGGCGGGCCGGACACCGAGAAAAGCCTCCGAACCGAACATGTAGGGCCGGATATAGAGGCTCTGCTCGCCACCGTGGGCGGGCACCCACGCCTCGTCGGCCTGCACCAGCGCCTCGATGCTGTCGAGGAACACCTGCTCGTCGAGCTCGGGCAGGGCGAGGCGCCGCGCCGAGTGCCGGAAGCGCCGCGCGTTCATCTCCGGACGGAACAGCCAGACGCTGCCGTCGGCGTGCCGGTAGGCCTTGAGACCCTCGAAGATCTCCTGCGCGTAGTGCAGCACAGCGGCGCTGGGGTGCACCGAGAACGGCTCCAGCGGACCGACCCGATGGTCGTGCCAGCCCTTGGCCTTCGTCCACAGCGCCGTGACCATGTGATCGGAGAAGTGCCGACCGAACCCCGGATCAGCCAGGATCGACTCACGCTCGGAGTCAGGAACAGGCCGGACCGCCCGATGGAACCGAAACACAGCACTCATGCATCAACTTTAGCCTCGATCCCCGGTGCGAGAGTTGGGTTGAGATGACCGGGTGGAGTCGGGGTGCTCAGCGGGATCTTCGCAAGCGAGCTGGTCTGCGGGACGGCCGCCGACAGTGGTGTGGCCGTTGGGCAGCATGGACACCGTGTCACCGAAACCCCGCACCCCTTGCCTCGTGGTGGACCTCGCGACGATCCGGGATCGCTACCAAACGCTGAGACAGGCCCTGCCCGCTGCCGCGGTGCTCTACGCGGTGAAGGCCAACCCAGCCCCGGAGGTACTGGCGACGCTGGTCGCAGCGGGCAGTGGTTTCGACGTCGCCAGCCGGGCGGAGATCGCGCTGGTCCTGGAGGCAGGTGCGCATCCGGAGACACTGTGCTTCGGGAACCCGGTGAAGAAGGCGGCCGATGTCGCCGCCGCCGCCGCGGCCGGGATCCGCCTGTTCGTCACCGACAGCTACGAGGACCTCGGGGTTCTTGCCGCGGCAGCACCAGGGACGACGGTGCTGGTCCGGATCATGACCGACGATTCCCGCTCGGCCACGCCGTTCGGCGGCAAGTTCGGATGTTCGGTCGGCGACGCGATACAGCTGATTCGCCGGGCGGTCAAGCTGGGCCTCGTGGTGGGTGGAGTGAGCTTCCATGTCGGCTCCCAACAGCTCGATCCGAGTGCCTGGGCGGGCGGGATCGCCACGAGTGCCGAGGTAGCCGCCGCCGTAGCACCCATTCCACTGCCGTGCCTCGACCTGGGTGGGGGATTCCCGGTGCCCTACCTCGAGCCGGTGCCTCCACTGTGCGACTGTGCCGCATCCATCAACGCCGCACTGAAGCGGCACTTTCCCGGTCGCTGGCCGGCGATCGCGATCGAACCGGGTCGGTTCCTGGCCGCCGAGGCGGGTGTCCTGTGCAGCGAGGTCATCCGCGTGTCGCACCGGGCTGGCGGGCAACGCTGGGTCTATCTCGACATCGGGCGCTACGGCGGGCTCGCGGAAACCGAGGGTGAAGCAATCCGGTACCGGCTTCGCACACCCCATGACGGCGGCCCGATCGGTCCAGCCGTGCTGGCCGGGCCAACCTGCGACGGTGACGACGTGCTGTACCGCAACATCGATCTGCCGCTGGAGCTGCGCGCGGGCGACCCCGTCGATCTGCTCGCCGCAGGTGCCTACACGGCGAGCTACGCATCGGTGGGCTTCAACGGCGTACCGCCCTTGGCCGTCCAGTGCATTGACAGCACCCGGCGCATTAAGCCGTTGCTGTGATGGCGGCAGTTTGACATCACTCTGATTCTGGACGCCTACGACACTCGCCTCGGGAGCATCGAGGCGGGTCGGGGAAGTTACTCAGTCGGTCGGATCGCAGTGAGGATGTCGCTGAGGGCGCTCTCAATCGCCGAGAGGGTGCCCTTGATGTCGGTCAGGTCCTGGCCGTGTTCGGAGAGTATCTCGGTGTGGGCAGACAGTATCCTGGTGTGGGCATCCACCGTCGCCTTGATGTCCAAGACGGTGTCGCCGATCGCGGTGATGTCGTCCTTAGCGCGCATAAGGCGTTCAGGGCTGGCCATGGAGAAGAGTACCGTCGCCGCCCGGCTACGGCCCACCCTCGTTCGTCACCGACACGCCGCAGTGGCGGGCGGCGTAGGGGCGCGGTCGTGGGCCGCCACCCTGCGCGTTGCAGCATGAATCCGGTCTCCAGCGGCCAGGGTTTCTGCTGTACCGCGCAGGGTGCCGTTCATCCCACCGGCGGAGCCCGTGGTGCGGCCCCGGATCTGCGGGATTTGCGGGGCCCGGATCTGTCCCAGGGCGCATTGATCACCGTTGCGGAACCGCTGACCGCATCCGGCATTCCCCTAGGTTCCCGGATATCGATCATGAGCTGACCGGAGGCTGTAAGGACACATCCGGCCATGTGTTCGTTCCTGTCAGAACTTTGTCATCGTATGATTGACGATATGGTACGTCAATCTATGATTGACGTATAAGGGTAAGGCAACCCTCTCCTATGGATATTCAACCGAACTCGATCAATCGCACCAGCAGATCCGTATCACTTACCGTGCGGCTCGCCCATCATGACCAGCAAGCCATCCGTGTAGATCAACACGCGACCTTTTCGCCGTGATCACAGCGGGTGGAACCGTGGCTGGAGGCGCCCCGATCAACGGGGCCGTTGCAGGATTGGCGCCCAGGTCGAGATCAGCCCAGTTGCCGACCACGACCGACTCCGTGTGGACAACTCTCCGACGACACGCCACACGTTCGTCCTCATCGCTCGGATGCGACTACATCGCACGCGGCACGTCCACCGCGCGCGATGACGCTCATATGCGCCGGTCAGAGGCGGAAGCCGAGGGCCCGCAGCTGCTCACGGCCATCCTCGGTAATCTTGTCCGGACCCCACGGTGGCATCCACACCCAGTTGATCTTGATATCGCCGACCAATCCCCCGCCGGGGCCTGCTGTCAGCGCGGCGCGGGTCTGCTCCTCGATCACGTCCGTCAGCGGGCAGGCCGCAGAGGTCAGCGTCATGTCGATGGTGGCGACGCCCCCCTCGGCCCGGATCCCGTAGATCAGGCCGAGGTCCACGACATTGATCCCGAGCTCGGGATCGACGACGTCGCGCATGGCCTCCTCGAGGTCGTCGAACGACGGCTCATCCACGCGTTGCACCGGCGGCTCGGGCATCCCGGTCGCGCCACGGACGATGTCCTCCAGATCGGAGTTGCTCTCGCTCACGTCACTGCTCCTTTCGAGTCGGCGGTGTCGATGCGCGCTCCGCCTTCGCTCCGCGCGGTCCGGATCACGGCATCCTTGAACGCCATCCATCCGAGCAGCGCACATTTGACCCGTGCCGGGTACCTGGCCACCCCTGCGAACGCGATGCCGTCACCGAGCACGTCTTCATCAGGCTCGACCTTGCCGCGGCCCTGTGCCATCTCCTGAAAAGCAGCAAGCACCCGAAAGGACTCGTCGACCGATCGGCCGACCACCAGATCGGTCAGGACCGACGCTGACGCCTGGCTGATCGAGCAACCCAGGGTTTCATGGGACACATCGGTGACGATGTCGCCGTCAAGCTTCACCCGCAGGGTGATCTCGTCACCGCAGGTGGGGTTGATCTGGAACGACTCGGCGTCGTACGGCTCGCGCAGACCCGCGCCGTGGGGCTTGCGATAATGATCCAGGATGAGTTCCTGGTACATCTGCTCCAATTGCACGTCAGCTCACCCCGAAGAACTCGCGAGCCGCCTGCACACCCGCCACCAGCGCCGCCACCTCGTCGGGGGTGTTGTAGACGTGGAAGGACGCGCGTGCCGTGGCTGCCGTGCCGAACCGGCGGTGCAGCGGCCACGCGCAGTGGTGGCCCACCCGGATCGCGATGCCCCGGTCGTCGAGCACCTGCCCGACGTCGTGCGCATGCACCCCGTCCACCACGAACGCGACGGCGCCGCCGCGGTGCTCCATCGTGTTCGGACCGATGATCCGGACGCCCGGAACCTCCGCCAACCCGTCGAGCGCGAGCCCGGTCAGCATCGCTTCGTGCGCATGGACGGCGTCCATCCCGATGCCGGTCAGATAGTCCACCGCGGCGGCCAGCCCCACGGCCTGCGATGTCATCGGCACGCCGGCCTCGAAGCGCTGCGGCGGCGGGGCGTAAGTGGAGCCCTGCATCCGCACCAGCTCGATCATCGACCCGCCGGTGAGAAACGGGGGCATCGCGGCCAGCAGCTCGCTGCGTCCGTAGAGCACGCCGATCCCGGACGGGCCCAGCATCTTGTGCCCGGAGAACACCGCGAAGTCGACGTCGAGACTCCTCAGATGAACCGGCATGTGCGGCACCGACTGACACGCGTCGAGCAGTGTGAGTGCGCCCACCGCGCGGGCCCGGCGGACCAGCTCAGCGACCGGCGCGATCGTGCCCAGCACGTTGGACTGGTGCGCGAATGCCACCAGCCTGGTGTGCGCCGACAGCTCGATCGCGTCGAGGTCAAGACGCCCACCGTCGGTCACCGGATACCAGCGCAGTGTGGCGCCGGTGCGCCGACACAGCTCCTGCCAGGGCACAAGGTTCGCGTGGTGCTCCAGCTCAGTGATCACGATTTCGTCACCGGGGCCAAGCACAAACCGCTCGCTCTCCACACCGAGCCCGGTGCGGATGCTCGCGTTGCCGAACGCGTACGCGACGAGGTTGATGCCCTCGGTGGCGTTCTTGGTGAACACCACCTCACCCGGATCGGCGCCGACGAACGCGGCGATCCGCGCCCGGGCCGACTCGTAGGCATCGGTGGCCTCCTCGGCGAGCTGGTGCGCGCCGCGGTGCACAGCGGCGTTGTGCTGCTCGAGGAACGCGCGTTCGGCGTCGAGCACCTGTCGTGGGCGCTGCGAGGTGGCCCCGGAGTCGAGATAGACCAGGGGCCGCCCGCCGCGCACCGTGCGGGAGAGGATCGGGAAGTCCGCACGCAGCTTCGCCACGTCCAGACCCTCCAATGTAGTCATCCGGCCGCCCCGGCACCGATGGTCGACTTCGCCAGCTTCGTCTCCGAAGGCGTCGCGAACCGCACGTATCCGTGCTTCTCCAGCTCATCGGCCAGCTCGGGTCCACCGGATTCGACGATCCGACCGCCGGCAAAGACGTGCACGGCATCCGGCGTGATGTGCTGCAGGATCCGCGTGTAGTGCGTGATCAGCAGGACACCGACGTCACCCGAAGCCCGGTACCGGTTGACGCCCTCGGACACGACGCGCAGCGCGTCGACGTCGAGGCCCGAATCGGTCTCGTCGAGGATGGCGATCTTGGGCCGGAGCAGCGCGAGCTGAAGCACCTCGTGGCGCTTCTTCTCCCCGCCCGAGAAGCCCTCGTTGACGTTGCGATCGCCGAAGGCCGGGTCGATGTCCAGATCCGACATCGCCTGCTTGACTTCCTTGACCCAGTGCCGAAGCTTCGGTGCTTCGCCGCGGATCGCGGTGGCTGCGCTGCGCAGGAAGTTCGACGTCGAGACGCCGGGAACCTCGACCGGGTACTGCATGGCGAGAAAAAGACCTGCTCGACTGCGTTCATCTACGGTCATCGCCAGGACGTCGGCGTCGTCGAGGGCGACCGAGCCAGCGGTGATCTCGTACTTCGGGTGGCCGGCGATCGCATAGGCCAGGGTGGACTTGCCGGACCCGTTCGGGCCCATGATGGCGTGAGTCTCGCCGGCGCGGATGGTGAGGTCGACGCCGCGCAGGATCTCGATGGCTCCGTCGTCGGTCGCGACCGAGACGTGCAGGTCCTTGATCTCCAAGGTGGACATAAGTGTGAGGGCTCCGTGTGGTGGGTGCGAGTCAGGCGTCGGTGACGGCGAGCTCGGCCTCGATCGCCGCCTCGAGCCGCTCGCGCAGCTCCGGAAGGGTGATCTTGGCGAGGATCTCGCCGAAGAAACCGCGGACGACGAGGCGGCGGGCCACGTCCTCGGGGATGCCGCGGCTCTGCAGGTAGAACAGCTGCTCGTCGTCGAACCGGCCGGTGGCGCTGGCGTGGCCGGCACCGGCGATCTCACCGGTCTCGATCTCGAGGTTGGGCACCGAGTCGGCGCGAGCGTGCTCGGTGAGCACCAGGTTGCGGTTGAGCTCGAAGGTCTGGGTCTGCTCGGCCGCGGCGCGGATCAGCACGTCGCCGATCCAGACGGTGTGCGCGCCCTCGCCCTGCAGGGCGTTCTTGTAGAGGACGTTGGACGTGCAGTGGGGCACCGCATGGTCGACCAGCAGGCGCTGCTCCAGATGCTGGCCGGCGTCGGCGAAGCCCAACCCGACCAGCTCGGCGTCGCCGCCGGGGCCGCGGTAGGTGATCGTCGGACTGATCCGCACCAGGTCACCGCCCAGTGCGACCGACACCCCTCGCAGCTGGGCGTCGCGCCCGATCGACAGCTGGTGCGCGCCCACGTGCACGGCGTCGTCGGCCCATTCCTCGGTGACCACCAGCGTGAGCCGGGACCCGTCGGCCAGCACGACCTCCAGGTTGTCGGCCAGCGCTCCGGAACCGCGGTGCTCGATCACCACCGTGGCCTGGGTGTGCGGTGTGGTGCGCAGGTGCACATGTGCCGCGGCGGTGGCACCCACACCCGGGCCGGTGACGGTGATCGTGACCGGGTCGGGCACGCCGTCGAGGGTGACGACGGTGGCGTCGGTGGCGGCACTCCAGGCCGCTGCGGCGATCCGGTCGGCCGGGACGCCGCCCTGGCCGATCCGGACGTCGTCGTGCGCGACCCGCTCCACGGTGACCCCGGCACCGGCGGTCACCCCGATCTCGACCGAGCCCTCGAACGTGGCAGTGCCGTCGTGCAGGCCACGCAGGCGCTTCATCGGCGTGAACCGCCACTCCTCCTCACGACCACCGGGAACCTCGAAGGCCTCGACGTCGTAGGACATGAACCGCTCGCCGCGCGACGCGACGGGCGCGACTCCCACGCCCCGGTTCGCCCCGGCGAGCTCCGGGGCCAGACCAGCAACTTCGGTAGTCATGAAACAATCGTCCTCCGGGCGCTCCGTGGGTGACGCGTACTCATCCGACGCTGCCCTCCATCTGCAGCTCGATGAGCCGGTTCAGCTCCAGCGCGTACTCCATGGGCAGCTCGCGCGCGATGGGCTCGACGAACCCGCGCACGACCATCGCCATCGCCTCGTCCTCGGTGAGACCGCGGCTCATCAGGTAGAACAGCTGGTCGCCGCTGACCTTCGAGACCGTGGCCTCGTGGCCCATCGAGACGTCGTCGGTACGCACGTCCACGTAGGGGTAAGTGTCGGAGCGGCTGATGGTGTCCACCAGCAGTGCGTCGCACTTGACCGTCGAACGGGAATGGTGCGCCCGCGGGTTGACCCGCACCAGCCCCCGGTAGGAGGTGCGGCCACCGCCACGGGCCACCGACTTGGAGATGATCGTGGACGACGTGTACGGCGCGAGGTGGGTCATCTTCGCCCCGGCGTCCTGGTGCTGGCCCTCGCCGGCGAACGCGACGGAGAGCACCTCGCCCTTGGCGTGCTCGCCCATCAACATGACGGCCGGGTACTTCATCGTGACCTTGGAGCCGAGGTTGCCGTCGACCCACTCCATGGTGGCGCCCTCGTAGGCCTTGGCCCGCTTGGTGACCAGGTTGTAGACGTTGTTCGACCAGTTCTGGATGGTCGTGTAGCGGCAGCGGCCACCCTTCTTGACGATGATCTCGACGACCGCGGAGTGCAGCGAGTCCGACGAGTAGATCGGCGCCGTGCAGCCCTCGACGTAGTGCACGTAGGCGCCCTCGTCAACGATGATCAGCGTGCGTTCGAACTGGCCCATGTTCTCGGTGTTGATCCGGAAGTAGGCCTGCAGCGGGATGTCGACCTTGACACCCGGCGGCACGTAGATGAACGAGCCACCCGACCAGACGGCGGAGTTCAGCGCCGAGAACTTGTTGTCCCCGGACGGGATGACCGAACCGAAGTACTCCCGGAACAGCTCCGGCTGCTCGCGCAGTGCGGTGTCGGTGTCCAGGAACAGCACGCCCTGCTGCTCGAGGTCCTCACGGATGGCGTGGTAGACGACCTCGGACTCGTACTGCGCAGCGACCCCGGACACCAGCCGGGCCTTCTCGGCCTCCGGGATGCCCAGCTTGTCGTAGGTGTTCTTGATGTCCGCCGGCAGGTCGTCCCAGGTAGCGGCCTGCTTCTCGGTGGAACGAACGAAGTACTTGATGTTGTTGAAATCGATGCCGGAGAGGTCGGCGCCCCACCGCGGCATGGGCTTGCGCTCGAAGAGACCGAGTGCCTTGAGCCGGAAGTCGAGCATCCACTGCGGCTCGTTCTTCAGCGCGGAGATGTCGGCGACGACGTCGGCGGACAAACCGCGACGAGCGTTGGTGCCGGCTGCGTCCGAGTCGGCCCAGCCGAAGTCGTAGCGGCCGAGCGTCGCGAGCGTCTCCTCCTGGGTGAGGGGTTGGGTCACTTCAGGAGCGGTCGTCATTCGGACTGCCTCCCTCTCGGGATGGTGATCGTGGTGGGGTCGAGCCGCCGGAACAGTTCGGGATCATCCAACGGAACGTGGGTGGTGCACGCGGAGTCGCCGCGGGCGATGGTGGCCAGCCGCTGCACGTGGGTGCCGAGCAGCTCGGCGAAGGCCTGGGTCTCGACCTCGCACAGGGCCGGGAACTCGGCGGCGACGTGGGCCACCGGGCAGTGATGCTGGCACAGCTGCACGCCGTGGCCGGCCTCGCGAGCCTGGGCGGCATAGCCCCGGGCGGTGAGTGCGCTGGCGAGGATGACGGCGCGGGCATCCGAGGTGGGGGCGGCGGCGATCTGCTCGGCCTGGTCGCCGAGCAGCTCGGTGACCCGGTGACGGGCGAACCCGCGCACCGCGTCGACGCCGCCGTGCGCAGCGAGGTAGCGCAGTGCGGAGACCGCGAGCTCGTCGTAGCGGTGCCCGAAGCGGGCGCGGCCGGCGTCGGAGAGGCGGTACTCCCGAGCCGGACGGCCACGGCCCCGGGGACCCCGCCGAGGCGCCTCATGCACCTCGGCCTCGCCGGCGACGATCAGCGCGTCGAGGTGGCGGCGCACGGCGGGGCCGGACAGCTCCAGCGCGGCGGCCACCGCGACGGCCGTGACGGGGCCCTGTTCCATCAGCAACCGGGCCACGGCCACCCGGGTGGTGGTGCCGTCGCCGGTCGAGGGGGCGTCGAGCCCCTCGGCGACGGCCCCCCCCACAACGGCACGACGCTGCTGCCCGGATGTTTTCACAACACCAGTGTTGCCTATATCGGCCCAGACGGCAAAGACCGCTGGTCTTCGGGTGCGGGCAGTCACCCGAACGAGACTCGATACGCTCAGGCCATGGCCGCAGCCGGGCTCGACCGGGTACGATCCGCGCCGCTCCCGGACACCGTGCGCGAGCCCAGCCGGGCGGCTCGACGGCTCGGCCTCACCGGCGCGCTGTTGATGGCGGTCGGCGCGCTGGGAGCCGGTGCGCTGCCGGTGCCCAACCCGATGGGCGGGCTGCGCCTGCTCGGCCTGCCGAGCCGCAACGCCACCGTCTCCATCGCCGTCACCTATGCCGGCATGGGCATGCTCGTGCTGGCCTGGCTCTGGATCGGCAAGATGCTGCGCAACCACGGCGCCGTCGCCCCGGCCCCGGAGCGCGGCGCCCTGGCCCGCACCGCGGCCCTGTGGGCGCTGCCGCTGGCCGTGGCGCCGCCGATGTTCTCCCGCGACGTCTACAGCTACCTCGCACAGAGCGCGATCACCGCCCGCGGTCTCGACCCGTACACCTTCGGGCCGGCGGCCGCGCTGGGCGTCGACGATCCGTTGGTGCGCACCATCCCGACGATCTGGCGCGACACACCCGCGCCCTACGGCCCGCTGTTCCTCGCTCTCGGCCGCGGGATCAGCGCCGTCACCGGGGACGACGTCGTGCTCGGGCTCTTCGCACACCGGGCGCTGGCGCTGGCCGGGTTCGCGCTGGTCGTCTGGGCGCTGCCACGGCTGGCGCGGCGCTGCGGTCTCGAGCCCGGCCTCGCGCTCTGGCTCGGCGCGGCGAACCCGCTGGTACTGTTCCACCTGGTCAGCGGCGTCCACAACGAGGCACTCATGATCGGGCTGATGCTGGCCGGTCTGGAGGTCGGGCTGCGCGCCCGGCCGGAGGGCCTGGATCGCCGCTTCCTGCTCGGCGCGGTGCTGATCACCGCTGGGGCCGCGGTCAAGCTGCCCGCGCTGCTCGCCCTGGGCTTCCTCGGGATGGCCTGGGCCCGGGGGCGGGGCGGACGCGTGCGCGACGTCGCGTCCGCCACCACGGTCCTGGGTGTGGTCGCGGTGGCGATCTTCGCCGGGCTCGGGTACGGCACCGGGCTCGGCTTCGGCTGGACACAGACCCTGGGCACCGCAAACCTGATCCGCAGCTGGATGTCGCTGTCCACCGACCTCGGCCAGCTCTCGGGTCAGCTCGGCATCCTGGCCGGCCTCGGCGACCACACCGATGCTGTCCTGACCCTCACCCGCGGTCTGGGCGGGCTGACCGCCGCCGGCGTCTGCGCCCTGCTGCTGCTGGCCGTCCTGCGCGCCCGCCTCGACCCGGTCACCGGCCTGGGTACCGGGCTCGGCGCCGTCGTACTGCTGGGCCCCGTCGTACACCCCTGGTACCTGTTGTGGGCGGCGATCCCGCTGGCGGCCACGCAAGGACTCCCCTACTACCGTCGCGCCGCGCTGGCCGCATCGGCCGTGCTCGCCGTGATGGTCCCGCCGACGGGCGCGGACTTCGACTTCCGCGCCTACCAGCTGCCGATGGCCATCCTCGCCGGCATCGGGATCCTGCTGGTGGCCCTGCTGGTCATGCACCGGCAACTGGCCGGGCAGACCGGCGCGGACGTGGATGCGCTGGCGTGGCGAGGTCCTGCGCCGGCCGTGCCCGCCGTCGGATCCGGGAGCTCGCTGAAGGCGCACTCCTGAGTCATGGCTGGTATTGAGAAGTGATCCATGCTCTTTGTTCGCGGGCCCGTTCATGCTCACCCAGCGCGCGCAGGTCGGCGGCGAGGTTGTCGGCCGAGCGCAGCGTGTCGGGATGATCCTCGCCCAGCACCCG
>Ga0136617_10000120_pt1 | contig 54882 bp, 51 predicted proteins | sample AntDrymUQ3222106_2_FD_129672 | JGI IMG/M metagenome (GOLD analysis project Ga0136617, IMG submission 129672) | Polar desert sand microbial communities from Dry Valleys, Antarctica - metaG UQ322 (21.06) | ecosystem: Environmental > Terrestrial > Soil > Desert | place: Antarctica: Dry Valley...
GCCACAATCAAAGATGCTGTTTTTGTGCCGCCGCCACACGAAAAACTGCCCGACCTGCTTTCCGACCTGGAAAAGTTTTGGCATAACGAAAGACTCGCAATTCCCCACCTTATCCGAATTGCCTAAGCCATTACCAGTTCGAAACGATTCATCCGTTTCTTGATGGGAACGGCCGCATAGGACGTTTATTAATAACTCTATATCTTGTCAGCAAAAATCTGTTGACGAAGCCGACATTATACCTTTCAGATTTTTTCGAACGCAATAGGCCGGATTATTACGACGCCTTAACTTTAGTCAGAACTAAAGGCGACATTGAGCATTGGCTTAAATTTTTTCTGGTCGGAGTAGCTCAAACAGCCGCGAATAGTAAACAAACGTTCGAAAAAATCATAGAGCTTCGCCGCGAATGCGAACAAAAGATAATCTTGATGGGTAAGCGGGCACGAAGTGCTCAACAGCTTCTTCCGTTGCTTTATTCCAAGCCGATTACGAATCCAAACACGATTGCTGAAATATTAGGCATTACGCATCAATCAGCGAATACTTTAATTCGCGGATTCGAAGAAGTGCAAATACTTGAAGAGATAACCGGTTACAAACGAAACCGATTATTTATGTTTAAGAAATACGTGGACATCTTCAACGATGATATAACTGAAACGAAGTGAATCTTGTGGAAAAAGCGGCTCGAGTCGGAGCCGCTTTTTCTCGTCGCTCGAATGGCTATTTCCTACGAAGAATCAACCCAACAACCAAGCCGACAACGGCCGAAATGAGTATAGTTTGTCCGGGTTTCTGACGCGCAAATTCTTTCGCGTCTTCGACCAGCTCTTTTGGATCCCTGCCCTGCAGCTCTTTAAATTTATCGCCTGCCTGAGCAATCTTCTCACCCGCAAAATCCCTCGCTTTCGAAGCAGCATCCTGTATCTTTTGACCGTATTCCTGTGCCTGCATCTTCAAATCTCCTAGAAATTCATCGTCCAAAACCGCCTTATTTTCGTCGCTCGGGTTTACCTGAACGAGGCTTTGTTCTAATTCTTTTTCCGCCCTTTTTACTTCTGATTCAAATTCTGACATTTTTCGATTGCTCCTTTATCTTTTAAAAACTTCGCTTTCCGAACCCATGCGATGAATCCCATCCGGGCTAAGTTGGTAACGAAATTGCAAACTCAAAGGTTCGGTCTTTTTGTTGTTTCCAATCTTTTTGCATTTCCTCTCCGATGCCCGCCCAGTTCAGACCTCAATTCGATTGGCACAACGCAACATTCGTCGAGGCGGATTTTTAGACCCCAATCCTTTGACTTTGCCGCCGGCGTTCACGCCGCTGTTACAACTAAATGAAATTATCGGAAACCATTTGACAAAAATATTGTTAAGTGCAAATCTACTAAAATAGACAGTAAGTAAGCACTTACTTATCGTGTATATAAGGAGATTTGATTGATAAAAGACTTTTTCAAATGTGACCACGTCGGAAAGATGACGGGAGACAAGCGCCGCGAGCAGTTACTGCAGACAGCCGTGAGTTTGTTTTCGCAGCGTGGATTTAGCGGAACGACGACGAAGGAGATCGCCCGCGCCGCAGGGGTTTCGGAGGCGATGGTGTTTCGGCATTTTTCAACAAAGAGCGAGCTTTACGACGCGATTTTGGGCGCCAAAGCCTGCCATGATGGAATAAGGTTTCCCTGGGAAGAAAATCCCGTGCTGCAGGAGGCGATAAAAAACAAGGACGATTACAAGGTGTTTTTCAATATCGCACTGAACGCTCTGACAAAACAACAAGCGGACGAAAACTTTATGCGTTTGTTGCTTTATTCTGCCCTGGAAGAACACGAGCTTGCGGATCGGTTTTTCAACGAATTTGTTGCCCTTTTATATGAGTTCATCGGCAATTACATAGAAGGCCGTCAGAAGGATGGGGCGATGCGTAATATCAAACCGAGCATTGTCGTCCGGGCTTTTCTCGGAATGATGATACATCATTCGCTTAACAATATTTTGTGGGACAAGAACCGCCGTTTATTGGATATAACAAACGAAGAGGCGGCGAAGAATTTTGCGGAGATTTTATTACGCGGTGTTATGAAGTAATCGAGCCGCAAACATGAGCAGTTGGTTCACCGCCAAATAATACCAATAGCTTAGTGCATTTTTTGAAGAGTGGAACCGGACAAGTGTTAAACAAAATGAAAAGGCAAAAAGTTTTTATTACATCGATTTTCTTAATAATTTTGAGCGCCTGGGTTACAGCGGGTTGCGGCTCGAGTGCGAACTCCGCGACCACGAGCAACGCTAATAATCAACCGGAGATCGTCGACATAACAACCGCTCAAGCGATCATAAGACCGATTCCTTCTTATATCGAAGCAACCGGTAATCTCGCCAGTGATGCTCAAACTGACGTTGCACCGGCGGTTGGAGGGAAGATCGTCGAAGTAAATTTCGACATCGGCAGTTACGTAAACAAGGGCGATGTTCTGGTTCGCCTGGATGCACGCGATGCGAACATTCGGGTTAAACAGGCGCGAGCTCAGGTCGAGCAGCAGCGAAAAGCGGTTGGCCAGGCGGAAGCCAATGTTGACCAGGCGATTGCCAATCTTCGTCAAACGCAGGCTCGATTGGGAATAAAAGACGGCGAGACTTTCAAAATCGAGAATTTTTCGCAGGTCAAATCGATCACCGCACAATTGATACTGGCCGCCCAGGAATTGCGCCGCACCGAAAAACTTCTCGAAACGGGCGACGTGTCCAGATCGGCATATGATCAACGAAAGGCGCAGCGCGATCAGCTTCTCGGGCAGCTTGACGAGGCCAGGTCAAATGCCGCTGTCGCTATACGGGCGATTAACACGGCACAGGCTGCGGTTGAAACGGCTCGAGCGGCGGCGTCCGGAACGCGTGCTGCGGTCACAACCGCCCAAACACAGGTAGATCAAGCCCAAAAGGCGGTTATCGATACAGTGACCTATGCACCGATCAGCGGTTTCGTTTCCGAAAGAGTTGCGGACGTGGGTGAATTCATATCGCCGAGCGCGCCGAATTCGAAGGTGGCGACGATCGTTCGCACTTCGACATTGCGGGTGAAGATAGACGTTCCCGAACAGTCAATCGGTAAGATCGCGACCGGACAGGGCATTTCGCTGCAAACCAGCGCTTATCCGGATCGCAATTTTGCAGGAACAGTTGTTCGTATTTCGCCAAGCCTCAACGCTACCGAGAGGACCCTCTCGGTCGAGGCGGAAGTCCAGAATATCGATGGATTGCTGAAACCAGGCCAGTTTGCAACCGTGCGCATAACTCAGTCAAAACCCGAACAAGCGATAATGATCCCAGTGGCGGCTGTGAGAACAGTGGGCGATACGAACAGCGTATTCGTCGTTAAAGATGGAGCGGCCCGCGAGCAGTTTGTTCAATTGGGTTTGCTCGAAAACGAAATGATCCAGGTAAAACAGGGCATAAACGAGGGTGATTTGGTTGCCGTCAGCAATGTCAATGCTCTCAGTGACGGCGTTTTAGTAAGGCAATAACTAGTTCAAAAGTTCAAAGTTCAAGGTTCAAAGTTCAAAGTTTCTCGCGATTGCGAAGGGTTCGTGAGGCGAAGTTCGAGCTCAACTTTATGTCGCATTAGATCAGAATTACATTGATGAAGGCCAGTTCAAAGAAGTATTGGCTAAACTGTTTGAAACAAGGCGTTTGATTGCCGGATTTATGAATTATTTACGGCAATCTGAATTACGTGGCAGTAAATTCGTTCAGTCTTGAACCTTGAACTTTAGTTTTAAAATATGCAATGGTTAGCAGAAATTTGTGTTAAGCGTCCGGTTTTTGCGACGATGTTGATTTTGTCGCTCGTCGTGGTCGGGGCCTTTTCTTTTTTGAATTTGGGCGTCGATCTTTTCCCGAAGATCGATTTCCCAACCATCACGATCACGGTTCGTAATCCCGGTGCATCACCGGAAGAGATCGAAACGGAGATCACGGAAAAGGTCGAAGAAGCCGTAAATACCATCAGCGGCATCGACGAGATGCGTTCGTCTTCACTCGAAGGGATTGCGCAGGTTTTCGTGCAGTTCGTTTTGGAAAAAGACGTAAACGTCGCCGCGCAGGAAGTCGAAAACCGAGTCCAGACGGTTATTCCTGATCTTCCCGAAACAGCCGAACAGCCGACCGTGCAGAAACTCGACACGGATGCCACGCCGGTTTTGCGCATTACGGTTTCCGCCCCGACCTCCTTGCGCGAGGTTACCGAGATTGCGAAAAACCGGATCAAGGAACGCATCGAATCGGTAAACGGCGTCGGCCAGATTACGCTCATCGGCGGACAGGAACGCCAGATAAATGTTTGGGTCGACCCGGACAAAATGCGTGCCTACAACGTATCCGCCGTCGATATATCAAATGCGCTTCGAATCCAGAATATCGAGTTTCCCAGCGGAAGGTTGGACCAGGGCCAGAAGGAAACCAGCGTTCGAACACTCGGCAAGATTCAAAAGCCCGAACAATTTGATAATGTCGTGGTCGCTACACGCGGCGATTATCAAGTCAAAATCAAGGATCTCGGGTACACGCAGGACGGTGCCGAAGAAATTCGCTCCCAGGCGCGTTTGAACGGACAGCCGGCCGTCACCTTGATCGTCTCGAAACAGTCGGGACAGAACACCGTCGCCGTCGCCCATGAGATCAAGGAAAGGCTGGCCGAGATCGAACCGACACTGCCAAAAAATTTCCAGATGCGGATCATCGGCGACAACTCGATTTTTATCGAGAATTCGCTTGAAGCCATTGAGGAACACCTTATTGTCGGCTCGATTCTCGCATCAATCGTTGTTTTTCTCTTCCTCTGGAATCTTCGTTCGACACTCATCGCAGCGTTGGCCATCCCGACGTCCATCATATCCACCTTCGGATTGATGTACGCAATGGATTACACGCTCAATTCGATCACAATGCTCTCGCTCACATTGATGGTCGGTATTGTGATCGATGACGCGATCGTCGTGCTTGAAAATATTTTTCGCTTTATCGAGGAAAAGGGGATGGATCCTTTTCAGGCGGCGATCGAGGGTACAAGAGAGATCGGCCCGGCGGTTTTCGCGACCACGCTTTCGCTAATGGCTGTGTTCGTTCCAATCGGCTTTATGCAGGGCATCGTCGGTAGATTTATGTCGAGCTTTGGCTTGACGGCTTCATTCGCTGTCGGTGTTTCGCTGATCGTCTCGTTCACGCTAACGCCGATGCTTGCGGCCCGCCTGATTAAACGCAGGAGGATGGAACCCGAGATTCAAGGTGATCTGGCGTCCGATATTTTGGACGACGAGCTGATGGATACCGGACAAGAGCGGCAGCCAAAGGAAGAGCCATTGTCGAGGGAAGCCGGATGGTTTCGTCACGTTGATAGAATTTACACATGGCTTCTGCAGTTTTCAATGGCTCATCGCTGGGCCATCGTAACGCTTTGCCTGCTCGTCTTTTTGTCTATTGTCCCGCTATTTATGTTTGTCGGTAAGAACTTTTTACCGGTCGACGACCAATCGCAGTTTGAGATTTCGGTCCGTGCTCCCGAGGGTTACAGTCTTGGTGCAACTTCGCAGACGATGGAGCGAATTGCCACCGAGATTCGTAAAATGCCGGGTGTGACGGACACTCTCGTGACCGTCGGCGGTGGGCAACAGCAGGTCGTCAACGCAGGTTCGATCTATGTGAAATTGAGCAACATAGGCGATCGCGAAGAATCGCAGGAAGAAATGATGAGCGATGCCCGCGAGCTCTTAAAGAATTTCCCTCCCGAATTGCGAACAGCCGTTCAGCAGGTCGCAGCATTTTCCGGCGGCGGCTTCCGCAATGCGAACGTTCAGTTTCTGATTGCCGGGCCCGATCTGAAAAAGCTGGAAGAGTATTCGGAAACAATACTCGAAAAGATGAAAACGATTCCCGATGCCGTGGACGTGGATTCGACTTTAATCAGCGGCAAACCAGAGGTTCGGCTCGAGGTGGATCGAACGGTCGCGGCGGATTTAGGTGTGCGGGTCGGCGATGTATCGCAGGCTTTGAATACGCTGGTCGCCGGACAGGAAGCGACAACCTTCAATGAAGGCAACGAGCAGTATGAGGTTCGCGTCAGGGCGATAAACGCTTACCGGTCCGATATCGAGGGCCTGAGGCGTTTGACGGTTCCTTCAACAAAGGCCGGCACGGCAATCGGCACGGGAGCCGGCTCGGTAACGCTTGACCGCGTTGTAAAAGTGTCGGAAGGCAGCGGGCCAAGCTCGATTGAACGAACTAATCGCCAGAGGCAAGTTACGTTGCTCGCGAATACAAAACCGGGAGGTTCGGCGACGAGCATAACGGCTGAGATCGATAAATTTGTAAACGAACTCAATTTGCCTGCGGGTTACACTACCGGCTACGTCGGCCAATCAAAGGAGCTCGGCAAATCGCTCTACTATTTCGCTTTGGCGATCACTCTTTCGTTCATATTTATGTACATCGTTCTGGCGGCGCAGTTCGAATCGTTCATTCACCCGGTTACGATCCTGCTGACGCTGCCGCTTTCGATTCCGTTTGGAATCCTCAGCCTGCTAATCGCGGGGCAAACGGTAAATATCTTCTCAGGCCTGGGTCTGCTGCTTCTATTCGGCGTGGTCAAGAAGAATGCTATTTTGCAGATCGACCATACTAACACGCTGCGTTCACGCGGCATGGGCCGTTACGAAGCGATTGTCCAGGCAAACCGTGACCGCCTCCGGCCGATCCTTATGACGACGATTGCTCTCGTCGCAGGCATGATCCCGCTCGTCGTTTCAACCGGAGCCGGAGCCGGTACAAACCGTTCGATCGGCGTTCTGGTCGTCGGCGGCCAAACGCTTTGTTTGCTTTTGACGCTTTTGGCCGTACCGGTTTTTTATTCGATTTTTGACGATTTGAGCGAGCTGCGGTTATTCCGGTATGTAGCGAGATTTTCCGAATGGCTATTTGGTGGATTAAGACGGCGTTTCGCCTCGGCTACGAGTTCGTTTTTTAGTAAGCAGTAACATCATAGTGGAACTAAGTTGTGCCGAATTAACGAAAAGGAGAAAGATGAAAACGGACGTAGTTATAGTTGGGGCAGGTCCAACGGGACTTTCGCTGGCCTGTCAGTTCGTCAGATACGGCGTGGATTTTGTGATTTTTGATAAAAACATGGCGACTACGCCGCATTCGAAGGCAATTGGCGTTCAGGCGCGTACCCTTGAGATTTATGAGCAGATTGGTTTGGCTGACAAACTGATTGAGCAAGGAGCGATTGCCGAAAAAGCGCGAATGGTTGTCGGCGGAAAGGTTCGCGGCGAAGCCGTGTTTAGCGAAATGGGTAAAGGAATGAGTCCGTATCCGTTTGTGCTTATGGTTGAGCAGGGCAGACACGAAAAGATTTTGTATGACTTCATCAAATCGCACGGTAGAGATGTTTCGTGGAATACGGAACTTGAAAGTTTCACGCAGGACAAAGCTGGGGTAAAAGCAAATATTAAAACCGCCGATGGTCCGACTGAAGCCGTCGAAGCAAAATTTTTAATCGGCTGCGACGGTGCGAAAAGCCTTGTTCGTCATGCCCTCGGTTTAACATTTGAAGGAAGTACCTTTGAGCGGATGTTTTATGTCGCCGATGTCGGGATTGATTGGGAATTCAGCCACGATGCCGGACACGCTTTTTTAATGAAAGATACACTGCTCGCGTTTTTCCCTATGACGGGCAAAAAACAGTGGCGCATTGTCGGTACTTTTCCCGAGGAATTTGCAAAGGACGAAGGCGATGTTTTGTATGAAGAAATCGAAGAGCGCATCAAACACGACACGGAACTGGACCTCGACATCACAAACGTCAATTGGTTTTCGACCTATAAAGTTCACACACGCGGCGTCAATAAATTTTCGGTCGGCAGATGTTTTCTCGCCGGAGATTCGGCGCATATTCACACCCCCGCCGGAGCGCAGGGAATGAACACCGGAATTCAGGACGGTTACAATCTGGCGTGGAAGATTGCAATGGTTTTGCAGGGAAATGCTGACGCGAAGATTTTGGAAACTTACAACGAAGAACGGCTCGAAAACGCGAAGAATCTTTTGGAAACAACCGACCGCTTTTTTAATTTGGCGGCGAATCCAAACGCACTTTTCTCGTTTTTAAGGATATATGTTTTTCCGTATATTGCCGGTTTTGCTTTTAGTGTTGATGCGGTTAAAAAATTCGTCTTCCCGCGTGTTTCGCAAATCGGCATCAATTATCGGCACGGCTCGCTCAGCGAACATGCGGGCGATAAAAATTTCAAAGTCAAAGCGGGAGACAGAATGCCGTATTTTCAGATTGACGGAAAAAGCATTTATGACAACCTGCACCAACCAAAATTTCACCGGCTTGTTTTCTCGAACGGGAAAAACGGTTATCAAACGACGAGAGAGGAAACAGAAACGGAATACGCAGATTTGGTTGACTCCAATATCATTCCGCTTTATCCGCAAGTGGCCGAAATTTTTGGTACAGCAAAACCATTCGGCGTCCTATTGAGACCGGACAACTACATCGGAGCGATATTTTCGGATACCTCAAGCGAACTGATGAAGGACTACTTAAAAAGGTGTTTATGAATAAGGGTTTATTTTTAGCAATTGCATTCTTATTGTTTATAAGTTTTAACAGGGCGGCTGCACAGGATCGGGCGCCGACGCCTGTTCCAACTCCGCCTGTAGATGATAAACAGGAAGTTGCGCCTGAAAATCTAAAAGGAGTTCCGGCGATCGCGCCCGGTTACAGCTCCGAAGAGCGCGATTTGCCCGATCTCGGCCGAGTCGGTGTCGATATGACGGACCAGAAATCCCTAACTTTGAGTGAGGCCATAACGAGCGCCCTGGAGAACAATAAAGACATCGAAGTAACGCGTAAAGACGTGAAAATAGCGGAGTTCAACCTGCAGGCCGCGCGCGGCGTTTATGAGCCGACGTTTACCGGACAAACATATTACGAACGAGCTAAAACGCCTGTTTTCAGCTTCTTCGGCGGTGGGCCGGACGGCTCTCTGACACAGTCGAACTTTGTCGGAAACGCCGGACTGCAAGCCCTGATCAGGCAAACCGGCGGCAGCTTCAGTGTACAGGCGGATAATTCGAGGCTGACTACCAACAATCTTTTCTCTCTCGTAAATCCTGCATACTCGACGAACCTGCGGTTTCAATTTACACAGCCGCTCCTTCGCGGAAGGAGCTTTGACCAAAACCGGCGGACCATCGAGATCGCAAAACGAAATTTGTCACTGACGGACGTACAGTTTCGCCAGCGGTCGATTGAAATAATCACCAATGTACAGCGGGCATATTGGGATCTGACGTACGCTCTGCGAAACCTGCAGGTCCAGCGTGACGGCGTCAAGGATGCAAAGGACCAGCTTGAGCATAATCGCCGGCTCGTAACCGAAGGGCAGCTTGCCCCGATCGATATCGTGGCGGCCGAAACGCAGGTTGCGAATTTCGAAGTATCTGTCTATGATGCGTTGAACGTGGTGAGTCAGGCCGAGAATATGCTCAAAAATCTGATATCGCCGAATAGAACTGATCCGATATGGAGTGAATCGTTGACGCCGGTCGATCCGGTCGATCTGAATGCGCCGCTCACGACTCTGACCGAAGCCCTGAAAGCGGCTTTAGACAACCGGCCCGAACTTGAAATCAACCAGGCGCAAAAAGACATCAATGCCATAGACCAGAGATTTTTCCGTAACCAGACGAGGCCGCAAATCGATTTGATCGCAAATTATACTTTAACGGGGGCTGCCGGCAGCTTTAATCCGGATGCCGTTAACCCGATTGGAGGTGGCGGCACGAACAATACCTTAAATGCCCTTGTGGACCGTGTAAACTTGTTGTCGCTCGCGGCAAGCCCGCCGATAATGCCGCCGATCGACCCCGTAGTTACGCGGAATCAGACCCTGCCTGATAATTTAATCGGCGGGTACGGAAGCGCTCTCGGCAACCTATTCGCCAACCGTTTCCCTACCCTCCGCATCGGTGTGCAGTTCGATTTGCCGTTGTTTGGAAATAAGACTTCAAAGGCCCAGCTTGGCCGTTCTCTGGTGGAAGGCGAACGGCTGCAAATCCAGCGTGAGCAGCTTGAACAAAATATTCAGGTCGATGTCCGCAATGCTTTACAGCTGCTCAGAACCGCGGAAGCCCGGCTTCGTTCAGCCGCCGTGGCGCGTGAAAATTCCGTGAAGCAATACGACTCGGAGCAAAGAAAGCTGGACGCCGGCCAGACCGATATTTACAAAGTTTTGGAACGGCAAACGGCGCTGACGGCCGCACGCAGCAACGAACTTCGAGCGCAGACTGAGCTGAATAAAGCTATCGCCGATCTTCAACGCGCAACCGGAAATTCCCTAAAGGCGAATAATGTCGAGGCAAGATTGCGAAGGTAAAGTTCGGAGTACAAGCTCAGCTTGCTTTTTGTCAGAACCACCTGCGTAAGCGGGTGGTAAATTCGAGAGCAAACGTTCGTATTCTAAACACACATGAAAGCCGTTTATATCAAAGAGTTCGGCGCGGCCGACAATCTCGAAATTCGAGAGGTTGCCGATCCGCCGAAGCCGACAAACACGCAAGTTCTGGTGCGGGTTCGAGCGGCGGCTTTAAACCGCGCAGACCTTCTCCAGCGTCGGGGACTCTACCCGGCGCCGAAAGGTTTTTCGCAGTCTATCCCGGGGCTTGAATTCGCAGGCGAAGTCGCTGAAACCAGCGACAGCGTGACAGCTTGGAAAAGAGGCGATCGCGTAATCGGCATAACCGCCGGGGGAGCTCAAGCCGAATTTCTTTTGACGGAAGAAAGCTTGCTGGCCGAGATGCCCGCTAATTTAAGTTTTATCGATGCGGCCGCTGTGCCCGAAGCGTTTATCACCGCCCACGATGCTGTCTTCACGCAAGCGCGCTTGATTAAAAACGAAACTATTTTGATCCATGCTGTCGGCTCAGGCGTCGGGCTTGCGGCGCTTCAGCTTGCCAAAGCAAAGGGAGCAAAAACCGTCGGGACATCGCGCACGGCCGACAAGCTTGAGAAATGCAGGGAATTCGGCCTGGATGAAGCTATTTTGACGGGCGTTAGCGCAAACTTTGCCGAAATCATCAATCACAAGACCGGCGGAACAGGCGTTAACGTTGTGCTCGATCTGGTCGGAGCGGCTTACTTTCCGGCAAATCTCGAAAGTCTCGCGGTTAAGGGAAGGTTGTTATTGGTCGGGCTTACGTCAGGTGCGAATGCGGAATTTAATCTTGGAATCGCATTGTCTAAACGGCTGAAAATTGTCGGAACGATTCTGCGAGGCCGTTCCACAGACGAAAAAGCGGAAGCTACGCGAAAGTTTTCAGAGGAAGTATTGCCCTTGCTCGGGGGCGGGGAGATCAGACCAAACGTCGATAAGATATTTCGTTTCGAAGATGTTCAGGATGCTCATGTATACCTTGAATCCAACAAGAGCTTCGGAAAGGTGGTTCTGGAACTTTAACGATTATATTCGCGATCCCGCTTCTTCCATTACGATACAGCGGCCGGGAATTTCGTCCATTTCGAATTTATGCATTTTTCGTGCAGCGTCCCCCTAGGTTGATCCGGAAGTTTCGCATTTTTCGAAAGAGATTACCGACCAACGCGGGGCGGCCGAGGAGTTCGGTGCCGCCTTCGTACCTCGAAATCTCGTTTCCGCTTTCGCCCGAATGCCGGGAAAGTTCCGCACTGCTCATTGTAAACCGTCCCATTAGGTATGGATCGACACTACTCTAACACATCTTTTTCACATGTGAAAACGTTTTTCAAAATACCGGACACGGACAACCATACAAGCGGATTGACGTTAAATTTCGCCGATAAACTGCTAGAATAGACTCAGGGGGGCCGGCCATGAGCTTCATCGAAACAGTATTTCTCACGGGTTTTCCCGGTTTTATTGCCGAACGGCTTGTGGCGCGTCTTGCTCGAACCGATGTACAGTTTTTCCTGCTCGTGCAGCCGCAATTCGTCGAGAAAGCGATGTCGGCGGTCGAAGAAATTGCCGATCGTACATCCTCGCCGCTTGAGAATTTTGCTCTGATCGAGGGCGATATAACGCAGGATAACCTCGGTGTATCTCCTGCTGATTTGGCGATAATTCAGGAGGAAACGACCGGTGTTTTCCACCTCGCCGCCGCATACGATCTCGCCGTTGCAAAGGAAGTCGCCTATCTCGTCAACCTCGAAGGCACAAAGAATGTGAATGAATTTGCCCGATCGCTGCCCAATCTGCGCCGCTACAATTACATTTCCACCTGCTATGTCGCGGGCAAACGAAGGGGCCATATTCGGGAATCGGAGCTTGAACATGATGCGGGTTTTCGCAATTTTTACGAGGAAACAAAGTACCTGGCGGAAATTGAGGTGGAGAAGCTGAAAAGCGATCTGCCGGTCACGATTTTTCGCCCGTCTGTTGTCGTCGGCGATTCGGAAACGGGCGAAACCGCGAAATACGATGGCATTTATTATCTGATCCATTACCTTCGCAAGGCTCCGAATCTTTTGCGGTTCATAAACGTTGGGAATAAAGATGTCAGCCTGAATCTCGTCCCGGTTGACTATGTCGTCGAGGGAATTGCGGCCCTTTCCGGCGATGAAAGCACGATCGGCGCGACGATTGCTTTGGCTGACCCCGACCCACTCACTACCGACGAGCTTTTCGATGCGATATCCGAGAGTATGACCGGAAAAAGATCCGCGTTCGCCCCGCCGCTGAGACTGGTTGAATGGTCACTGTCCCTGCCCGTTTCGCCGCCTATAACGGGTCTGCCGCATTCGGGCGTACCGTATTTTTTTCTGTCGCAGACCTACGACACCTCCGGAGCTGAGGAATTTTTGGGTCGGCATAACATCATATGTCCGAATTTTCGAGATTACGTAGGAAACCTGTTGAAATTCATCGAAACGCATCCGAAGTTGTGAGATCCCACCGCTTCCGACTTGTATTGTTTTGTCGAAAGCATATTTCAGCGGAGTTCGGGCATCATATTTCGAAAGGTATTTATGATTTTGCCGCGTTTGAAACTTTTCTTGCTGATGTCGGTGTTGCTGTTGTCGCTATTCGCACTCTCTAATGCGCAAAGCAGAAGAGTTCCGCCGCCGACACCTACTCCAACACCTGAAAAAGACGATGACCCCGTTCGTGTCGTGACCGAGGAGGTAAAACTGAACGTTATAGCCTTTGACGAGGATGGAAAATTCGTAAACGACGTTAAGGAATCCGATCTCGTCATTAGCGAAAACGATATTCTCCATCAGCCCAGCAGCGTCAGGCGAATTCCGGCAAACGTACTTATCGTTATGGATACGGGCGGCGAGATGCGGCAGATCAAAAGTTTGGATCAAACCCGCAAAACTGCGAAAGGTATCGTTAATGCACTGCAGCCGGGAGATTCGATCGCTGTTTTGCAGTATAACGACAAGGCCGAAATTGTAGCGGAGTGGACGAGCGATAAAAATCAGATACTTGCCGCTATCGGTAAAAAGACCAGGTTCGGCCGGCGTTCGGCCTTTGTCGAGGCTTTGAACATGGCTACTGATTTTTTGGGAAAGAACCCTTTCGATAACCGGCATCTCGTCCTGATCACCGATGGCACCGATAGTTTTGCCCAGCCGTTCGCTAAGTCCGACGCGATGCGAAAACTACTCTCGACCGACATTAATGTTCATGTACTCAGCTACACACGAATGGAAGCGGCCAACATCGAACCGCGGACGAAAATGATCTCGAAAGCTCCGCCGCCGAAGGCAATGCCCGACGAAGTCGCCGCTCAACTTCCAAACGGGGTTCGCGATATGGCTCAGGCTCCAAAGATAGGCCCGACAATCAACCTCGACCGAACATTACTAAAAAAGTTGAGAGCTCGAAAAGCCAGTCTTGAAGCGAGCGAGGAAACTCTCTCAAATCTTGCCGAAAACACGAACGGCGAATTCATAGTCCCCGAAAGCCTCGACGAAATGATCGAAAAATCCGCTCTCGTAGCGAAAATGATCGATTCAAGCTATGTCATTACCTACACTCCAAAGATCCCCCTGAACGAACCCGGAGCATTGGCCGAACGCAATATAATTGTCACTTCGAAACGCCCTAATCTGCTAGTTCAGGCAAAACGAAAGCTGATCGTGCGATAACGGTGGAAAGTCCATGAGTGGCCTGCAAAACAATTTGCAACCTCCGCAGCGTAAGCGTCCATTATCGATAGATCAAAGCGGACGGCGAAATTTGTAACTATTGCACGCTGATCGGCGTCTTGTATACGGTACGCCTGAAAGCCGCGATAAAATGACAAATGGAATATCGAACCGCATGGCAGGAAGAATTACGCGTCCTGCGCGCTGAAAATTCAGACGCTTTTTCCACCGTTCATCCCGAACGAACCGATCTTCAGCTTGCCGATCAGGTGCTCGCCGGCGATCACACTGCATTTGAACAGATTTTTGATCGGCATAAACGACTCGTCGCTCAAACTGCTTCACGCTATTTTTCACAGCCACATCATATTGAAGAGATAGTACAGACGACATTTTCAAAGGCGTTTTTCGAGCTTAAGGGTTTTCGCGGCGGACACGGACTTTCGCTTGCAGGCTGGCTCGCGGCGATTGCCCGCAACGCCTGTCTCGACACGCTTAGAATTCAAAAACGCAGGCCCGAACATCTAATCGGCGACTTCCGCGACAATGGTGAGGAACCGGAATTTGAGCTGCCATCCCCAAATACGGGGAACGAAGAACGTTTAATCGACAGGGATTTGGCGGAAAAGCTGCTCAATTCGCTTGATGCCGATGACCGAGCTTTACTGCAAATGCTCTACATCGATGATATAACTGTCAACGAAGCCGCCGCATTTTTTGGATGGTCCCCGTCAAAGGTCAAGATCCGGTCGTGGCGTGCGCGAAACCGTCTGCGAAGAATCGTCAGAAAATTTATGTAACTGACGCCTAGTCAAAAACGTCATTATGTGGGAAGGATGAAAAGCCGGGAAAACAACAAAAACAGCCTTGATTCAACCGGCATCGAATTGCTGGAAGCAGCGAGGCTGCGTACAGACGAGATCGAATCTATCGTCTCGAAGACTAACCTATACGATTCGATACTCGCAAGGGTCAACGCTGACCGCACGGTGGTAAAAGAGTCCGTTCGGGACGGGCGCCAAATCGTTCCGTATCTGCAGCGAGCGTCGGGCGTACTGGCATTCGGTGCGGTGATGTCTTTTGTATTGTTCAACTTCAATAATTCGCGCGATTCCGTGCCCGAGAGTTCGGCGGTTGTAAAACAGTCTCAAGTTATCGGAAATGCCGATCCTTCTCTGCCGCGGGGATCGGTTATCGCGGACCGCGTTGTTGAGTCCGATGCTCCGTCAAAATTTGACATGCGATCTTCGCGGATTGCGTACCGGCCCAAACCTCCGATCAAACGCAGAGCGGCCCCGCCGCGTAGTGTCCCGGCTGCTATTGACGATTCGGACGATTTTTATCCGGTTTCGTATACGGGTGACCCGAAGGAACTGGCTCTCGGCGGTCGCGTCGTGCGTGTCGAGCTGTCGCGGGCTTCTCTGTTTGCAATGGGCGTGAACCTTCCGCTTGAGAACGACTCGGCTGCGATCAAAACCGATTTGCTGATCGGCTCGGACGGGGTCACGCGCGGTATGCGGCTGGTTGAATAGGACCTTTGTACGACAATCTTCAGTTGTCGCTTGCCGTGTACGGCGGCCGGCACGAAGCAGGCACGAGTTCTAATAGTAGTAATCATTTAGGAGAATATATGAAAATAGTTAGTGCAGTATTAATGTTCGTGACGATGGGTGCCTTTGCCTATGGCCAAAGCGCCCCGTCAAGGGTAATTGCCGAGGTTTCGGCTAGTTCCGACAGGGTCGTTAAGGGAGCACCATTTTCGGCCGATGCGATTAGCGACAGCGTCCAGGTTCTCGCCGATGGCAACCGTATCGTCCGCAACTCGACCAGTAAACTCTACCGCAACAGCGAAGGGCGTTTTCGCAGCGAAGGCAAAGGCGGAATGGGCGGCGTTCTAGGGAGCCATTTCGCGCTCTCGCCGGCGATCTCGATAATCGACCCGGTCGTCGGTTATCGCTATTATCTCAATCCCGATTCAAAAACCGGCCACTCGGTTTTACTAAATACGTTATCTCACGCCGTCGACAGCAACATGCTCAATGTCGTTACACTCCGGAAGGCGGAAAAGGCATTGGTTGGAGCTGAAAAGGCACTGGTTGAATTGAAGGCGGCTCAGGCGGCTGGCGGCGGTTCAAATATAACCGTCACTTCCCATTCGGATGAAGATGGCGCAGAACGGGTCGTGGCGGTGACGCGGGCGACCGCGGCTGTCAGAGCCACCCCTCCGATCCCTCCGCTGCCGCCCTTGCCGGGTAACGGAGCATTCGGATTCGGATTCTCGCCCGAATCTGGAAATTCACGGATCGAACAGCTCGGTGTGCAGAATATCGAGGGCGTCGATGCCGAGGGCACGCGTACCATTACAACCATCGAGGCCGGAAAGATCGGCAACGAACGACCGATTGAAATCGTCTACGAACGTTGGTATTCCAAGGAACTGCAGCTCGTCGTGATGTCAAAACGCAACGATCCGCGGTTCGGCGAGCAGACCTACCGCCTGATTAACATAAACCGCAGCGAGCCCGACCCGTCGCTCTTCTCGCTCCCGACCGAGTATAAAATGAGCACCGAACCGGGCGGCCTCTTCAAAATGAGGTACAACAAGGAACGAAGCAAAAAACTCGACACCGTCAAAACCCCGACGGCAGTCAACGTGAAATCGACAAAGCCGTAAGGCTTCTCGAACATTCAGTCGTCTCGTTATGCTCCTCCAAGAGGAACACGCAACCCAAAACCCGCAGGTGTGCCGCCGCGGGTTTTCTTTGGCTCCGACATTTCGCAAGTCGTCGGTGTCCCACTGTCCCTAACATTTAGATTTTCAAACACCACGGTGGTGCGGACGTCGGTCGGGCAAACACCGAGGCTTTTGCGGTACATTGGCAGTAATGAAAAGCTCGTCTCCACGCTAATTCTGTCCGTGTGCGCTGGTCCTAACATTGACATTTCTACCTAGATATTTCCCGTAAAGAGTTCGTAAAAAATAGCCCAGATAATGTAAATGCTAACCAAAATAGAAGCAACCAGAAGTAGAATCAAAAACCCTATAATTCCGAAAACAAAAATATAATCGCCCGTTGTCCCTTTGTCCTTACCGGTCGCCCGCTCGCGGATAAGATCCATGTTTTGCTTGTTCGATTTCCAGAAAAAGTCGAATGCATCGCCGATGAATGGGACGATCCCGACAATATAATCCAACCCGATGTTAAACGCCATCCGAAGCAGCGTGATCTTCGGCACGCCGTATCGAACTCCCGCGAGCAGAATGTAAAACGAAGCAAACGACGTTAGCGTATCGCCGACATTCGGGACCAGCCCGATCAGCGAATCCAGCCCGAACCGCCAGCCTGTTCCGGGAACCCGAAAAAGCCCGTCGAGATAATGGCTTAGATTCTCGAGGCCTTCTTCGATCTCGACTTGGCTTTGCTGCTTCTTCGATATACCGAGAATATTTCGCTTTTCTGTTTCTTCCATTTACTCGCTATGAATTGCCTCCAGCTTTAGCCGGAGGTCACGATCAAAAAGCTCAAAGGGCTTCAGCCCAAGCTTCTAATTAATGGCTTTATAAGAGTTTGGCTAAAGCCGATAAAATCTCGGACACTGAACCTCCATCTAAAGATGGAGGCAATTCATAAATCATTTCTTCCTGACGACTCTTTGTGTTTTCTTCGGTGAACCGGTCTCCATGATCTTTACAGAGATAATTTTATCCCCGCGCACGATGTTATCTACGACTTTCATATCCGTTTCGTTCACTCTACCGAAAACAGTGTAGCCGCCGTCGAGGTGCGGCTGCGGTGAATGCGTGACAAACCACTGCGAACCGCCCGTGTCTTTGCCCGAAAGCGCCATCCCGACAGCGCCGCGTTCGTACGGAACCATATTTATCTCGCAGCGGATCGACCAGCCCGGCCCGCCATTCCCGTCGCCGCGCGGATCGCCGTCCTGCATCACAAAATTCGGTACGACGCGATGAACTTCGAGACCGTTGAAATATCCGGACTTTGCGAGTTTTATAAAATTATCGACGGTTAGCGGCGCGTCTTCGGGCAGCAACTCAATTGTGAACCCCCCCCTTTCTGTTGTAAAAACGGCTTTGACCGTACCGTTTTTTCTCGAAGCTGCTCGAATATAATCCGCCTGAGTATTGAGAATTACGCCGAGTTTCGAACCCTTTCCCAAGTAAGGCAAAACTTGGTTTCTTCTATCGGCGTTGAATCGTCCGAGTTTGACTTTTATTTGATCGGAATCTTTAAAGCTCTCATCCTTGAGAAGTTCAAATGCTTTTTTCCGAACGAGGTAATCGGTGGCGTTGGCCGCTTTGAGCAATGCAGGGATTGCTTCGCTTTTGTCGAGTTTGAAAAGAGCGTCGAGAATTGCAAGTTGAGCATCATTGTATTTCGTATCGGTTATAAGTGCTTTATCGAGCGCTGTTTTCAGAATTTCGAGGTTTTGTTTAGTTGGGGGGCGAGCCGCAAAAAGCTCGGCCGCCGCAGCTCGTATCATCGGATCGGAACTCTTGATATTCGCAATTAATGCGTCATTCAAGTCATCCGGAGTGTACGCCGCATAAGCCCGAAGCGCTTCCGGAACCGCATATACATAAGAGCTGACGACTGTCTTTTTTTCGTCGTATAGCTTACCCATTAAAAAGTCCTGCAGCCACTGTCTGCCGGCAGAACGCACGCCGGGATTCTCCGAACTTGCGAGTTCCTTCAATCCGGTTGATCTGCCGCTTATTACATGCCAGTCAAGAAAGACGGCTTCTGTCAAAGCTTTTACCGAATGGGAAATTAGGCTGGTTTCGGCCTTCAAATAAATGACCGGCGAAACTTTGGTGAGTGCGACTTCTATTTCGGGAGACTGCGAATTATCCCAATCCTTGAACGTAAGCAGGAATTTGATCGCGTTTTCGTCGTTTGTTGCGGATAAAATTTTGCCCAAAACAGCGGATATTGCAAGTAACTCGTTTTTTGTACTGGGATTAGAAATCATCGACTTTGGATAAGCCGCAATTAAAGTGGTCGCTCGCTGAAGAAGCGGACCTGCAGCTTTCCTATCGTTTAGATTTCCCAAGGACCGAATCGCGGAGACGCGGACGCGCGAATCGTCGTCGCCGGTTGCGCCTTCGAGAAGAAGGTCGAATGCCATTTTATCTTCGGCGGCTCCCAGAGCACGGGCGGCGTTTGCGCGGGCGATTGGATCGCCATCGGAGAGCAGCATTGCACGGAGCGCTTCGTTGGCATTCTTTGCCCGGATGCGTGAAAGGGTGTTGGCGGCGTCGGCACGGATCCTCGCGTCGAGGTTTGTCAGGAATTTTGCAACGACAAGATCGGTGTCGTCGGGCCGCGCACGATTTGCGTCTCGCGGTGCGGCGCTCAAGGCCGCGGTGAGAGCGAGGGCGATGACTTCCCGGCTTTGCTTGGCACCTTTTCGATCTTCGGCTTCGAGCGTATCGAGGATCGCTTCGCCGAGGTCTTTTGATTTTGGATCTTTCGGGTTGGCGGCAGCGATCTTTCCGGCACCTTCAACTAATCTGGCTTGTATGCCAGGCAGGCTCATTGCCGATCCAGTTTCCGCCAGTGCGTTCAGGATCCCGTCGGCAGCCTTGATCGATTCGATCTCGCCGAGCGCGAAGGCGGCCATTTCCCGCTCCTTAGCTGTGGTGCCTCTCTCCAATAACGGAAGCAAAGCCGGGATCGCAGCCTCGCTACCGATCCGGCCCGCGGCCAGTGCCGCACGAGTGCGGACATCGTAGTGCGGATGCTTCATCAGATCCTCAAGCGTTTCATTGTACGCCCTCGCATCTTCGGCCTTGAGAATTTGTATGGCTATACTGGCTGGCACCTGCGACGACGCAGCAATCGACGAAAGGCAAAGGAGCAGCAGAACTGGAGCGATAAGTATTCGATTCATTTTTTTGTCCGACGAAAAGAACTTGAAGATATTTTACCGCCATATGCTCTGTTCTTACAGCTAGGTCAATGATGGCGATTTACATCTTGTCGCTCTTTTCGGGCTTTTTGCCCGTCTATTGCGCTTCGGGCTTCGCCCGTCTGTTTGCGCTTCGGGCTTTGCCCGTCTATTTGCGGAAAAGCTGTGCTTTTCCGAGTGCCGCTTTCTTTGATTTGCGGCTATGCCGCCGCTTTCACTGACAATACTTTTCGCGGGCGACGTCTCTCGGGCCAGATTTCGAGACAGCGAAGGGACGGGCACACCATTATAGTTACAAATCCCCATCAAAATAAAAAATGCAACGCCCTGATAACTTATAATCCTCGGTCTTACTTGATTTCGAGCGTTGATGTTCTACTGCTCCCCATAAGCTGATGTCGTTCTTTGTTGCGGACATGGTTTCCGGCGCGTTCGGAGAGGCGGGCGGTTCGGAGGTCGAGGATTAGTATGCCGTCCTGGTCGATTTCGGGATCGTGGAAGCGGATCGTTTCGGGCAGAGCGATTCCGAACTCCTGCGTGAGACGATATGCCCTGACGACCTTGCCGCCGCGGGGGCCTCGAGGGCCGACCGGGTATGCGTTGCGTGTCGAGAGGGCTGCGGGTTTTAGTCCGATGCGGTTATTCACCGTGTCAAAGAGCAGTACGAATGCCTTGGGCCCGCCAAGGCGCTGGTAAGTTACCCGGCTCATCACGATCTCACCTTTTGAATTCATCGTTATATAAAGCGCCGCCCACTGCCCTTTTACATCGTTGCGCGGCACTTCTCGCCAATCAGGTCTCATCAGTCATCTTCTCCTTATCGGTGGCGAGGCATTCAAACAAAGGATGTCAGCCTTCGCGTCCCTTAGTGTAACATAACTGGTTGTTTGTTGCATAGATAACACAAACAAAAATGTAAGCTCAGTTGGGTGTTTGTTGTTTTTGGCTTTTGTTTCGCTCTTTTCGTGTGATTTCATGATTTCAGTCTAAAATCGGAACTGAAACCACGAATCACACGCAAAAATCAAACTGATCACCCTCGGACGGCAATCACGCGAGGGAAAGGAAGAGTATAAAAATTGAACCAGGTCACACAAACAGCGGCAATGCGTTTATCGGGTAGATAATCGGCAGTATCATAATTTTTTACCCGACGCTGCCCGGTTAAGGTTGATTAGCAGCGCCGCGGTTTTGGGACACCGTGCAAACTGGTCTCGTTTTGTGAAGCTGGGGACATCTTTTTGGAGGCCTTGGGGCACGAGCCGAAAAGCTACGTCCGTGCACGATATGGTGAATAGGAAAACCGGTAAATCCCCCGGGGATGCATGATCCCCTCTCAGCCGCCCGGATTGTCAACTGTGTAATCGTTTATATCCCGTCTTCTCTTTTCGCGAATCGAAAATTACATCAGCCGCCGTGCAAGCTGCGACCGAGACGCGCCGGATTGCCAGCGGCGTCAAGGGGGCTTTCTTATCTCCGTCTCTATGAATGGTTTGTGCACGTGCGCCGGGTAGTGATCCTTCAAAGAATTCATCAACCGGGTATTGAACGTTCGCCTTGTGAGTAATTTCTGACATCGAAAACCGCCTCGATGTAATTTTTTGAACACCATAATTTTATCATATTAATCGTCCGATTATTTTTGCTGCGTTCAATAAACAACTTTTGGTATGAAAAATGCTTCAAATTTAGCGGCAGAAATCTGCGTACGTTGCATTATTCGGGAGAGTAGGATTATGAAAAGATATTTTAAGAGCGCTTTTTTGATTTATGCGGTTTTAGTCTTAATGACGACCGGGCTTGTGGTGCAGGCCGACGCCCAGCGGCGAAACGAACGCGAGATCCGCGACATCGTTCGCAGCTTAAATTCGAAGATCGACGATTTTCGATCTAATCTGGAGGATCAGTTGAAAAGCAGTTCCGCCGACCTCCAGGAAAGGGATGATATTGAATCGGAATTGAGTGATTTGCAGGAAAAGCTTGACGTCTTTCAGGAAAACGTTAAGGAAGGGCGTGAAAATCGTGATGATGTGTCGGAACTGCTGGAGTCGGCACAAAATGTCGACCAGTTTTTAAGTACCAGCCGGCAGAACCGCAAGCTCGAGACCGATTGGACGAGTATCCGCGGCCTTCTCGACCGTCTGGCAAATAGATACGGTGTAACACCAGATCGGAACGACAACAACGCCAACGTTGCCGACAATGGCGACGATCCCCGAAATACCCAGGTTTTCACGCAGCCGCTCGCCAATACTCTTGGCAACCCGTTAACCGGAACCTATCGGCTCGACGCCTCGAAGAGTGAAAACATCGCTAACATAGTTTCGAACAGCAACGTCAATGGTGCTCAGCGCCAGGACCTTGCCGGCAAGCTCGAGGCGCCCGAGCAGATCGCGATCGATTTACGCGGCAATCAGGTTACGCTTGCCTCCTCCAAAGCCCCTCCTATCACCTTCGAGGCGGACGGACGCGAGAAAACCGAGACTTCCGCTGGCCGGACTTTGCGTGTCCGCGCAACCCTTCGCGGACAGGAATTGACGGTTTCGAGCCTTGGCGGGGAAACCGATTACACGGTTACGTTTTCGCCCTCCGGCGATGGCAGGACGCTAAAGGTCACCCGGCGGATCACGACCGATTATCTGGGAGAAACCGTTTTTGCAGAAAGCTTTTATAATAAAACCGATCCGGTAGCTTTGCTCGGCGTCGATAAAAACCCGGCCGCTAATGCATCCGATGACGGAGCGTATTCAAGCAATGACTCAATCGACGGGAGCACCAGCGACCGCGACGCCCCTGCCCCGTCGCTGGGCAGAATCGGTGAAACCATCGTGCCGAACGGTACGATAGTGACCACAGTTCTGGACAGTGAAATTAACACCAGGACTTCGCGAAACAAAGAACGTTTCAAAATGACGGTACAGTCACCTGATGCATACCGCGGTGCTACCATTGAAGGCTATATTTCCGGGGTGCGACGCTCCGGCCAAGTTTCCGGGCGTTCGAATATTGCCTTTAATTTTGAGCGGATCACGCTGCGGGACGGCAAGACTTACGATTTTGCGGGTGCCTTGCAAAGCATCAAAGATAACAGCGGAAGGACTGTAAGGGTCGATACCGAAAGCATGGCAAAAGGGGACAGCCAAACAAAGAATACCGCTGTGCGCGGGGGCATCGGGGCCGGGATTGGAGCCATAATCGGAGCGATCGTGGACGGTGGTAGAGGGGCAGCGATAGGCGCGGTTATCGGCGGCGGCGCGGGTGCGGGCTCGGTAATTTTTCAAGGACCCGATGATATTCGGCTAATGAAAGGTTCAACGATAACTCTCCAGGCTTCATCGCCGACGGTGCAGAATCAAAATCAAACTGTGAGCGAAAACTAACGGGCCAGAGTTTTTAGGCGGATTAGCTGTATCTATTCCAAAGCTCGGACGAGTAATCGAAAGATTACTCGTCTTTTTAAATGCAGCTACCCCCTTCTGTGCTCTCGCGTGCCCTCTATGGTTAAATATCCTCATGCAAGCCCTGCCCGAAGAAATCGAACAGTATCGCGATCGGAAATGGCGGCGCGAAGAATCTTCCAGGGTCGAGACCGCACGGGATGTTGAATCGATGGTCGAAGATTTGGGATTCTGTCTTGGCCTCACCGACGCTCGAAAGAATTTGCCCTCTGTCTATATCGCCGTCTGCGGCCGCCGCGACGCTCATATGCCCCGAAATGTGCAGAAAGATTATGAAGCAAGCCGGGCGTGGGTTTTGAAGGATGAAGTCATTCAGCGCGGCAAGGTCTATTATGGAAAGCTTGTAAGAGGAAATTCGATGTTCCTTGCACCACGAATGATCCCGTATTTCAATGCCATTTGGGGAGTTTCCAAAAAAGATGACTCGTTGTCGCCGGACGCACAAAAAGTCTTGAAGGTTCTACGAAAAGAATGGGAAATGGCCACATCCGATCTCCGGGCGGAGTCCGGTATCAAAGAAAAGAAAGACCTGACGAAAGCGATAGACGAACTACAGCGAAAAATGAAAGTCGTACCGCAGGAAGTACTTTATGTTCCAAAGTTTACATACATTTGGACACTCGCCGAAGCCCGTTTTCCGAAAGAAATGGCGGAAAAGATTTCCCGCGAAAAAGCCGTGCGCGAACTCGGCCGAGCATACCTGCAAATGTGCGGAATGACACTGCTCGGCGATTTTTCAAAAGCGTTTGGCTTCCAGCGTTGGGAATCCGGCCGCGCAAACCATCAATTGTCAGATGAAGGATTTGCGGAGCGGTTGGCGACCGGCGTGTATTGTCTCCGATAAAGAGTTAAGACCGCAGCAGCGCCTTCAAACAAAATTTTCCATAGGATCCTACCTGATTCGAAGATGCTTGCGGTATTTTTAAATTTCACAACGCTGCGTCAACTGTGTATGTGACAAGTTTTGAGGCTTCACGTTGGAGCACGCTTCTATCATATCGATTTTGGCCGAACACTTTCATCAATTACAGCCTCTTTATAGACGGATGAAGAAGAATACCGATTCAGGAAAAGAGATTCTACTTGTGCTCCGCTCTCAATCCGGAGACACGGAGGCCTTTGATGAACTATTGAAATCGGTGCAAGCAAGACTATGGCGGTATATTTCAAGGTTGGCCCGTAATGCGGAAATGGCGGAGGACATTCTGCAGGAGGTCTTTCTGCTTCTCTACTGTAAGATCGGCTGGCTGAACGATCCGAAACTCTTTTTGGCATGGGCTTACCGGATTGCTTCGAGAGAGAGTTTCAGATATTTGAAGAAGGAAGCACGCTGGCGGGAACATATTCGGGATGAAGAAATCCTGGATCGTATTCCGGCAGTTGAAAGCCGGACAGAATACGATCCCGAGTTGATAGCAAACATTCCGGCTTTGCTATCTGATATTTCACCCGCGAGCCGAGCCGTTTTAATTCTCCATTATCTGGATGAATTTTCATTGAGCGACACAGCCGGCATTCTTGACATATCGCTCGGTACTGCAAAATCTCGGCTCGCGTACGGATTGGCTGGTTTGCGTCGTCGGATAACTAAGGCGGGTTGACATTATGGTCGACAGAAACTTGAAGAGGGGAATTATCATCGCCGCGGTTATCGAGGGGGTCGTGCTTATTCCGATACTGATTTACGTAATATTTTAAAGATAGCAAGGAGATGTATTATGTCAGCTAAAATCGATGAAATTAGAAACAGCACCCTGAAACAGATCGAAAAAACCGAAGGTAATTACAAGCTTGCGATTATCGGAGCGGCGGTGATAGAGGTCGCTTTCTTGGCGGCATTTTTGCTGCTTGCGGATTTTTCTAACCGTATTCATGTCCTTTTGCTGGTCATAGCAGTCGCGATCTATACTATCGTAGGATCCGGTTTGTTCGCCCTCGGAATGCACGTAAGCCGAAACACGCTTCGCGTACTGCGAGCCATCGAAACGATCGAGAAAGGCTAAATTTGAAAACCTTTTGGCCGATTTTATCGTAAGATTTACAGGAAATTATAAACTTGGAGTTGAACAATGATCGAAAACCTTAATCTAAAATCCTTGCTTTTGCTTGTCCTTTTATTCTCGCTTGTGACGGTTTCGCTGCCGTATGTTGGATATGCGCAGGTGTCGGCGACACAAACCAAATCGGAGCAGTATGCCAAAGGCCTTGCTGCTATAGAGGAAAAGGTCGAAGCACGGCGAAAGGAGCTGGGCATCCCGGGAATGTCGCTTGCAATCGTCCATAATGACGCGGTCATTTACAGCAAAGGGCTTGGCTTTAAGGATTTTGAGAACAAGATAGCCGTAACGCCGGACACGCAGTTTGCGATAGGCTCTTCGACCAAAGCATTTACCGCTCTGTCCGTTTTGATGGCCCAGGACGAAGGCAAATTGTCGCTCGACGATTCGCCTAAAAAGCTTTTGCCATACTTCAAAATGTATGACGCGGAAACCGATAAAGGCATCAATATCCGCGATTTGTTGTCGCATTCATCGGGACTTAACCGCACTGATCTTGCAATGATCACCGGCAAGCTGAATCGCGCCGAGTTGATCCAGGTCACCGCACAGGCAAGGCCGACCGCTAAGCTTCGCGAAAAATTTCAGTATCAAAACATTATGTTCGCGGCGGCGGGTGAGATTGTTGCCGAGGCATATAAAAAGCCGTGGGAAAAGTTTGTTCCCGAGCGGATTTTCACGCCCCTTGGAATGACGAACAGCACGATGTCGATGAAGCAAATGGCAAAGGCGAAAGACTATTCATTTGGCTATAGCTACAATTTCGACACCAAGGAAACTCAAAAACTGCCTTTTCGTGATATAGATCAGGTTGCACCGGCCGGTTCGATAAATTCATCGGCCCGCGATATGGCCCACTGGCTTCGGTTCGTGCTCAATGGCGGCATGATTGACGGAAAACGTCTCGTTTCCGAAAAAGGTTTTGACGAATGGCTCAAGCCGCAAACGAAGATCGGGGCGACATCGAATTACGGGCTGGGCTGGTTTTTGCAGCAATGGAACGGGCTCAAGGTCGTGCAGCACGGCGGAAATATTGACGGCTTCAACGCGATGGTTGCAATGATACCGGAAAAGAAAATTGGCTTTGTTATGCTGACAAATGTTTCCGGTTCTCCGCTCGGAAACGAGCTTATGCCGCTCGTCTGGGAAAATATTCTTGGCAAATCGGAGGCGCCCAAAGTGAACAGTTCCGCGTTCGTTGCACCCGAAAAAGAAGCCGGAAAATATCATTTTGCAGCAGCCGGATTCGATGTCGATGTTAAAATTAAAGACGGAAAGCTCGTGGCCGACGTGCCCGGTCAGCCGCAATATACGCTGGAAAACGTCGGCGGCCGACGATACAAACTGAATGGTGCACCCGACGGCTTTTTCGCCACTTTTAAAGATACGGAACTTTATCTCGAACAGCCGCAGGGGAATTATACTTTACCGCGTGTGAAGGCCGACGTACCGCTTGTGCAAAATGGTGTCGGAAAGCCCGATTCGGCTATGGAACTAATTGGAATATATTCGACCGCGGATGGTAAGAGCTCCGTCGCGGTGAAAGCGGCTGAAGGAAAAGTTAGCCTGAACATTGCCGGTCAGGAGCCATATGCATTGGTTGAAAAATCGAAGGACTTGTTTGCCCTTTCGCCCTTGCCGGACGCTTATGCGCTAAAAGTTAAACGGGGCCTGGCCGGCAAGATCGAAGCCGTGATCGCCGTTCAGCCCGAAGGCGAATTCGAATTTAAGCGTACGGAAACTAAACCTGAAGACAAACCGAAAATCACCGTCGATGAGCTGATGCGGAAGTCAATCGAGGCGGCGGGCGGAGAAGCAAACTGGCGCAAGATTACATCGCGCGTTGCAACATTTAATATCGATCTTGAAAATCAGGGCGTACAAGGGTCGGGAATTTCTTACGCGAAAGCCCCGAATAAATCGGCCACCGAGACGACGATTACGGCTCTCGGCAAAACGATTGCCACGGGTTTTGATTATTTCGACGGGACAGGCGGCGAGGAAGCGTACAGCTTCGCCCCTGCCAACAAATATACGGGCAAACGGCTCGAGGACGCAAGGCTCGGCGCAGACTTTTACGCCCTGCTCGATTGGAAGGCGGCCTATAAAAAAATCGACATTGCCAGGCTCGGCAAGATTGGCGAAGAGGAAGCGTACGTCGTAAACTTCGAGCCGGAAAAGGGCTCGAAGTTTACGGAATACTACTCGACTAAGACGTTTCTCCTGCTAAAGCGCGAGGGAACCATACCTTCAAGCACAAGCAGCGTAAGCGTTCCGTATTGGACCACGTTTAGCGACTATCGCGATGTGGATGGGGTTAACATTCCTTTTAAGACGGTGAACTATACGGCCGGCAACGGCAATGTCGTAACCATTCTTAAAGACGTGAAACACAGTGTAAAAATTGAGGACAGCGTTTTCAAATCGAGAAGGCTCAATTAGCGGCAACGTCTAATCTGTATTCGTGCTATTTTATCGATTGAGGTATCTCCGATGAAACTTTTTTGTCTAATAATCGCTTTTTTTGTTCTGACCTCTTCGGTCGCGGAAATTTCTGCGCAGCAGAGCGACCGCGACCGCGGGATAGACCTTTATAAACAAGGAAAAGACGCGCAAGCGATCGCAGTTCTTGAGAAGGTGGCAAAGCAAAAAGAGTTCAACGATGATTCCGAGATTTGGAACTTTCTCGGGCTTTCCTATATAAACAGTGATGACAGCAAAAAAGCTCAAAAAGCCCTGGAAAAGGCGGTTAAGCTGCAGCCGGAAAACAGCATTTACCGTGCGAATCTGGCGTATGTATATTTATTAACGAGAAAAATAGACAAGTCGCAAAATGAAGCCGAAAAAGCGCTGCAACTCGACGCCAATAACGTTTTCGCCTACTATCTCATAGGTACGATGAACCTTTGGGAAGGGAAATTAGATGATGCGTTAACGAATGTCGAAAAGATATTCCCCATTAACATAGGCTTTGCGCAAGCTTACATGCTGAAGTCCGATGTGCTGATCGCGACGCTCGGAAACGTGTTTCGGGCGGCTCAAGTGTCCCGGAAGAGATCGAACTTCTAAAGCAATCGGTAGAAGTATTGGACATTGGCGTCAAAAACTCTCAAGACCATCCTAATTTAAAGATGGTCGAGGAGAAGTTGGAAGCAGCTAAGGTATTTTTACGACTATTACAGCAAAGATAAAACCATAAAAAATGGAGTAACTCCGGCCCCGGAACCAGGTGTGACACCTTTCAAAATCTTAACTAAACCGCAGGCGAGCTACACGGATAACGCAAGGGCGGCGGGCATTACTGGAACTGTAAGATTAGCCGTCTTGCTTGGCGCCAATGGAAAGGTTCAAAATATTCTTAAGCTATCGGGAGCAGGCTACGGATTGGACGAACAGGCTTTCGATGCAGCTAGGAAAATTAAGTTTGAACCCAAGATGAAAGATGGCAAGCCCGTCTCGACGGTTGTGATTATTGAATACGCCTTTAGCATTTACTAAGGATTGATTTTCAACTTTCTGATCTCAATATTATTTTGCAGACTTGGCGGCAAGATAAGCTGCGGCACGTCCTCCCCGGATGGAGATCCGAGCGTTTCCACCCGCAAATCCTCGGCGCGGATGTTGTCGAAAAGCGACCTTCCGCCGAAAAGCACGACCGTCGCTTTCTTTCCGGGTTCGTCCTTTATCGGCACAAGAAATATTCTTTCGATACGTTTTTCACCGATCCGGAATGCTACGTCTACAACGGATTCGAGCGGTGTCGCTTTCGGGTTCGAGACGCTGACGGGGACCTGTTGGGCAGTGAAATCTCGGAGGTGATCGTTGAGGTCAATCGGTTCGGTCGAAACTGTCGTTATAGATCGGATAAAGCTCGCCGGGCCGCGCACACGAACCTTCGGGGGCGAGACGGTCTCGCTGTAAATCTCGAATCCGTCGGGAACCTCGCCTTCGATCTCAGCTTTCACGGCGATTTCCTTTTCCTCCACGGTTTCAAGTTTTACCGCGATGCGATTCGGCTGAATTTCATCGAGTTTGACGCCTGTCGGCAAAGCAACCGACACATTTTCGGGCGTAAGCTGGATTACGCGGTCGCCTGGGGGCAGATCCGTCAGGTCAAGAGATACAATGAGATCGTTTTTATTTATCTGATCTATTTTTCTTTTGTCACCACTTATTACGAGATCGATTTCCTGGACTGGCAGACTCGTAACTTCCGTGTCGTTCGAGAAACGCAGCGTTAGCGGAATGCCGCTCATGCGGGTTATTGTCGGCGTGCTCAGGCCGGTGACACCGACCCAAAGGGCAAGCGTAATAATGAGCGCCACGAGCTTCATCACCCAATCCTCGAAAAAGATCTTGCGGAGGATGTTTTTAAAAAACGTCGTGTTCGACCGTTTTTTCCCTACGTTTTCGTCTTTAAAAACCATAAAAATCACGATTTCATGCCGCCTTTTCCAATTCGAAACTTGGAAGTCGAACTATCCGACCGTTATTTCGCTCTCCGCCTCCTTCATCGTTTTCGTCGACTCGCGTTTCTTTTGAACGAGCCGAATCTCCATTGCCTCGAGCAGCAATTTTCGAAGCTCGGTAGTATCGATATTTCGTCTTACCTCGCCGGCCTCGACATATGTTATCAACCCCGTTTCCTCTGAAACCACGAGTGAAATCGCATCGGTGCCTTCCGTGATTCCGATAGCGGCGCGGTGCCGCGTTCCGAACTCCCGCGAAATGCTCGGGTTTTTAGTCAGTGGCAGGAACACGGATGCAGCCGCAAGCCGCTCATTTTGAATAATTACGGCTCCGTCGTGAAGCGGCGTTGCAGGATTGAATATCGTTACGAGCAGATCGTAACCGATTGCGGCGTCCAGCTGAACGCCCGCATCGATAAAGTTGCGCAAACCCACATTTCTTTCGATCACGATCAGCGCTCCGGTTTTTTCCGAGGCAAGAGTTGTAACCGCGAGCACAATCTCATCATAAACGCTGCCGCCGAACTGCCCTCGCTGCCTGCGAAGGATCGGAAAGCGCAGGCGGTTTGCAAAATAGATCAGGGCCTGTCTGATCTCGGACTGGAAAAGAACGATGATCGCAAAACCGATATAAACCACCGCGTACCGCAGCACAAATTCCAACGTCGACAAATCCTGCGCCACCGCGAGCCAATACAGAAGCGCGAGCAGCACCAGCCCGACGATTGTCGGAACTGCTCGTGTTCCGCGAAGCAGCCGCAGCACGACATACACAATAATAAAAACCAGCGCCACATCGAGTACGTTTCGCACTGTATTTATCGCAGGTATGTATTCGGTGAATTCCAATATTTTAAATCCCAACTTCGAATTTCAAATCTCAGTCTTAAGATCGTAGATCGGCAGTCTGCGGACCCCGATATAAAATATCGAATCTGAAATCTCGAACTATCCAAAATGCTGCGAATGCGGCTCTTTCGGCCCTTCGCCGGTGCCGCTTGCCACCTCTAAGAATATCATATCGACTTTCGGCTCTGCCTCCTTGATCTTTTCCTCGATCTCCGCAACGGTTTGAACGATCTCGTCGCCCGACAGTTTTTCGTTTAGGCTGACATGGGCATTTACCAGAATCTGCTTCGGAGCCATGTGCATCGTAAGCAGGTCAATAACCCTCGTTACATTTGGATGCGAAACAACCGCGGCGCGCATCGCTTCGACTGATTTTGGGATCGCAGCTTCCCCGAGAAGCAGGCCGCGCGATATCCTCGCTAATACGAACGCCACGATGGCCAGCACAATTCCAATCGCCATCGAGGCCACGCCGTCCCAATAAGCCCCGTAATGATCCGCGAGATAAATACCTATTCCGGCAAGAACGATACCGATAAGGGCGGCGGAGTCTTCGAAGATAACGGTTTTCGCGGTTGGGTCTTTCGATTCGCTCAAATACTGCATAAACGAAAGGTCTTCGTGACGAGCCTCCTTGATCTCCTGATAAAGGGCCAGGCAGATCGAACCGGCCTCTAGAACAAATGAAATGCCGAGAATCCAATAGGCCCAATTGGGATTTTCCGGCGCGTGCGGATGCGTCAGTTTTTGGAAGCCTTCGTAGAGCGCAAAGGTTGCACCTACGCCGAAAATGAAAATCGCCGCGATAAACGACCAGAAAAACCTTTCTTTGCCATAGCCGAAAGGGTGCTTTTCCGTCGGCGGTCGTTTAAAAAAGCGCAAACCTAGGAGAAGGAACACCTGATTGGTCGTATCCGCAAGCGAGTGCAGTGTCTCTGCCATCATCCCGGATGATCCGGTCATAATCGCACCGATCAATTTTAATACCGTGATCAACCCGTTTGCAACGAGTGCTCCTAATACAGCAAGCATCTAATTTTCCTCTTTTTCGTGTATTTTTCTTCTCTTAGATTTTAAATGCAGATGCAATTATTGATTGCCCCTCCCTTCTTCGAAAACAAACCGGGTGAGTTCGTAGCCCCACGCTTGCGTGGCAAGATTGGGCTTGTTTCCCAGCGCACCTGCTCACCGGTAAATGATAGCGAAGATCATCTGTTTTGGGAAAGAATGTCAGATAAAGCTCTTATATACGTTTCAGAATCTTGCAATCCACCCGCAGATGAATTATCGTTTCATGTATGCGATACGTCAAGAATCCGCCGAACCCCTTTGAAAAATACTCCGCGGAATATATCGGCGAACCTCCGCCGACAAAGCTCGAGGTCCTCGAAGAAACCGCAACAAAAAAAATGATAACGAAGGCATTTGCATCCGAGTGGGAAGGCGGCTGGCGGTACACGGTAAATTGTTATCGCGGCTGCATACACGGCTGCACGTATTGTTTCGCACGACGGTATCACGAGTTTCTCGGTTATGGCGCGGGCACTGACTTTGAAACGAAAATTGTCGTCAAAACTAACGCCCCGCAGGTTTTAAGAGAAGAACTCAAAAAGACCCGGCAAAATATGCCGCACATCGATTTTTCGTTCGCCACCGATCCCTATCTTCCGCTGGAGGCAAGTTACGAATTGACGCGGCAGTGTTTGCAGATTTGCGCAGAGTTCGGCGTGCCTGTCGGTGTAATTACAAAGAGCCCCCTTGTAACACGCGATATAGACATCTTGAAAAAGTTGAAAGTAACTGTTTTCTTTTCGATTCCGTTTCTGACGACCGAAAATTCAAAGCCTTTCGAGCCTTACACACCCATTCCCGAGGTGCGGTTTCGTGCAATGGAAACACTTACTAACGCAGGAATTCCGACGGGAATCGGAGTTGCGCCCGTGATTCCCGGTTACAACGAACCCGATATTCCGAAGCTGCTTGAAAGAGCAAAAAACTCAGGTGCGACGCGGGCGTTTATGTCAATGCTTCATCTCGACAGCGATTCGATCGAAGAGTATTTTCTGCAGAAAATGCACGAACGGATTTCCCCGACGCGCGTTGCCAAGATCATAAACTCAGTGAAACGCGAACGTGGCGGCAAGCTGCAGCACGGCTCTTACAAAGAACGTGGTATCGGCAAGACCGAACAATGGGAAATGACACAAAAATTATTTGACTTTCATTACAAACGGCTTGGCTTTGTGACACTTGAAAAGTCTGAAGAAATAAATGAGCCGCTGCCTATGCAGCGAAGCCTGTTTTAGTTCAAGGTACGCGGATCAACAAGGCAGAAGACGACCCTCGTTTCATGATTCTACTCCGTATCCGGCCGCTATTGAGCACACTCGCTACCGCTCGCGTTTTCGTCTTTTTTTCGCTAACCTATTCGCATGCAAAACCGAATCGACGTTTTCGAAGAGATGCTCGAAGGCGACCCGGGGAACACGATGGTTATGTTCGGCCTTGCCAAGGAATACGAAAAGCTCGGACGGACAGGTGATCTGATCTCGGTTTTGGAAAATTATCTGGCAGAAGCCGATGACGAAGGCAACGCCTACGGAATGCTCGCGCAGGCTTACGAAAAAAACGGTGAACGCGATAAAGCCCGCGCAGTCTACGAAAAAGGCATCGAAGTCTCGACGGCGCACGGCCATCCATCGATGGCCAGCGAATACCGGATGACGCTGGATTTGGATTACTCGGACTAAAACCAAAACAGGGCTTTCCGCGACGGAGCGTCGTACGGTAAATTAGGGCCCGGACTCGCCGCGCACATAGCAACACTCGCCTTTCTAATCCTCACCGGTTTTGTGGGCTTTTCATTCTCGACCGGCATTTTATTGATCGCATCGACGACCTCCATACCTTTCACGACCCGGCCAAAGGCGGCAAACTTTCCGTCGAGATAAGGTGCCGTCGAAACAAGAACAAAGAAATTAGTGGTTGCCGTGTTCGGTTCATCCGACCGCGCCATCGACAATATGCCGCGTTCGTGTAGGATCTTGTTTGGCTCATCAGGAATAGTTTTTCGGGCGCGGATGCCGATCTCGTTGGTTACCTTACCCTCGCGTGAATACAAATCGCCGCCCTGGATGACGAAATTCGGTACAATGCGGCTGAAAGTCGTCGTATCGAAAGTCCCGATTGCCGACAGGTTGAGAAAGCTGCGTACCGATTCCGGCGCGCTTTCGGGAAACATCTCCATTTCGATGATACCGGCTTCCGTTTCAAATTTAACGCACTGCCCGGCCATCGTTTTGACATCAGCCTTACCGAACGGCTCGACGATGGGAGCAGCCTCAGCAGTCTTTGCCGCCAGACGCGAATTGGTCTTTTTCGGTGGAGTCTTTTCAGCCGCGGATTTCGAGGATTTCTGCGCCGCGGCACCAACGGCAAGGGCCGCCGACACTATTAGGGTCAAAGTAATTGTCTTTAGCATTATTTCCATTTTCAGGTAATCTGATTCTTGTGTAAAGTGGATCGAAGAGCCACGAATGCCGAAGCCCTAGCTTACAGGGGCTGCAAGCGCTGCGGTCGTGGTATTTATGTTTTATTAGATTGGATACCCAATCGTGCCGGCGGCCGCCCGCGATCCCGGCGACGGGCCCCTTAATTAAAAATCATCATGAAATATTTATCAAAGACACTTCTTCTCTTATTGCTTCTCACCCACATTGCATTTGCCCAGCGCGAACTCGGGGTTCGTCCTACCGACACGGGCGGACCGCTGATGTTCGAACAGGCCGCTTATGACGTGCAGGCTTACGATATCGCCATAAACGTCGATCCGGCGGGCAGATCAATAACCGGGACGACGTTGATGGCAGCGAAGATCGTCGTTCCGACGAATGTTATCGTGCTTGATCTAGACACGCCTTATCGTGTGCTCAGCGTTTACGGCGAAGTCCAGGGAAAGCAGGCAAACCTCAAATACGAGCGCCGCGAAGGCAGGATCTGGATTTGGTTTCCGGCAACAAAGCAGGCCGGCGAAGCCTTTGAAACTATCATCTCATACGCCGGCGTGCCGCGCGTCGCGCCGAAACCGCCCTGGATCGGCGGCTTTATGTGGGAAAAAACTGCCGACGGCTCGCCGTGGGTATCTATCGCTCTGCAAAACGACGGTGCCGACCTGCTGTTTCCCGTAAAGGACCATCCGTCAGACAAACCCGCGACTGCTGCCATGCACATCACCGTACCCGATCCGCTTGTTGCCGCAGGGCCCGGCAAGCTCGAAAGCATAAACAAAAACAGGGACGGCACATCGACGTACAACTGGCTGATGACAAACCCGATCAGTAATTATTCGCTCGTCTTCAACGCCGCTCCGTATCGCATTATCGAAGACAGCGTCAAAAGCGTGACGGGCGAAACGATCCCGATTGTGTTTTATATACTACCGGAGAATTACGATAAGGGTGCGAGGCTGATTGCGGAAACCAAAAAATACAACGCGTTTTTCGAAAAATATCTCGGCCCATTCCCGTTTCGCTCGCAAAAGCTCGGCATTGTCGAAACACCTCACCTCGGGATGGAGCATTCGACGCTGATCGCCTACGGCAACAAATTTCAATACAACGAACACGGATTCGACTGGCTGATGCTCCACGAATACGGCCACGAATGGTGGGCAAATCTCGTCACCGCCAGCGACTGGCGCGATTTCTGGATTCACGAAGGCTTTCAATCTTATATGGATTCGCTATATCTCGAACATCTCGGGAAAAAGGACCAATACCTCAAAGCCATGCACACTAAAATGAAGGCCACCCGAAACATGCAGCCGGTCGCCCCGCGCGAACCCAAAATCGCCTATCAGGTCTATCTCGCCGGTCCTGACTATCTAAAAAGTGACGGCGACATCTACGGCAAAGGCGCGTCAGTCCTCCACACGCTGCGCTACCTTATTGGCGACCAAGCCTTCTTCCGCGCCCTCCGCCGCATGGCATACCCAACCAAAGCCATGGAAAAACTTACCGACGGCCGCCAAACCCGCCTCGTCACCACCGACGACTTCTTAACCATAGCCGAACAAGAATCCGGCCGAGAGCTTGATTGGTTCTTCGAACTGTATTTACGCCAGCCAAAGCTGCCGAAGCTGGTTACCTCAATCACCATTGACAGCGCATCGGCTGCATCCCACGATCAACTGATGTTTTTGAAATGGGAAACCCCCAACAACCTGCCGTTCCCAATGCCTCTCGACGTCGAAATAAACGGCAAAACCCAACGCGTCGAGATGAAGGATAGCAAGGCGACGGTAAATTTTACCGGGACTTTACCGGCCCTTGATCAGAGAGGTTGGATATTGAAGGCGCAATAGACCCAAAGATAACGAAAATGAGAAATATCCGACCCACTGAATCTTTTTTTTCCCTGATATTTGTGCTTGGCATGTTTGTATTGGCGGGTGCTCAATTGCCATTGCCGGAAACTGAGCTCGTACGGCTGCGGCATGATTGGGCGATGCGTTTCCTCGAGCCCGGTCCGCATATGGAGTTGGCAAAATACTTCCGAGCAAACGGAAACCCGATTCAGGCGTTTTACATTTTGGAAAATGCGCGGCGGCACCGATTTGAGACAAAGGTGTTCGACGATGCGTTCCTGCTGCACTTCGGCGGATTCAAACCGCTTGATAATTCAAAGGCGGAAGAAGAGAAGTATCTGAGGCTTCGCAAGACGGCTCCTGACAATGTTGGGGTCATCATACACCTTGTCGACATTTACGTCTCGCGTAATGATTTCGCGAGCGCCGAACCGCTATTTAAGCTAGCCCTCGAAAAGGATCCTGAAAACTTTACTTCTGTCGGTGCACTCGAGGAGATTTACAGGCGGCAAAACACTCCGGAAAAGGCGAAACAGATACTCTCGGCTTTTGAATCAAAATATCCGACAGCCGCGGGCAGCTACGGCATGCGGATCAACAGGCTGTTGGACAGCAATCCGGCGGGGGCGAAAAAAATGATAGCAGAGGCGCTGAAAAAGTATCCTGACGACGGCACCTTCTGGTTTTACCTGGCGGTTCTTACTGACCGCGAGAAAAAGATAAATGAAGCTGAGGGGCATTTTGTAAAGGCCGCCGAGCTTGCGAAAAAATCGGCAGAGATTCAAGCCCGGACCGCAAGCTTTTTTCGGGTCGAGAAACACGATAACGAAACCGCGCTCAAATACTACCTGAATACGTATTTCCTTGATCCTCACGCGCATTTCAACGGTTTTGCGGAAGCCAAGGTTTGGAATCTCAGCTACGACAATTCGAAGGCTTTTGTCGAAAAGTTGATAGCTGGAGGAAAAAAGGCGGAACAACTAATCGAAGACCCGAATCCGATTATAGCTGTAACCGCGTTGTCGAAGATCGCCGACAATTGGGATAGTTCGAAAACAAATATCTTTATTCGAATGATGCGCCACGATGAGGTTTTGGTTCGATGGAGCGCTATGCGAACCCTCACCGAAAAGGAGGGCAGAAAGCTTGACACGAGAGTGAAGGATTTGCTGAAAGACAGCGACCTCCGTGTACGCGGACTTGCCGCCTATATGGCTGTTCGCCTTTGGAAGGAAGATAGTTTCCCTGAAATAAGGAAGATGCTTAGAGAGGAAGCTCAGTTGTTGCGATTTGACGCCGTCTCTGCATTACTCATGGAGGGTGGCCATGAGGGCAAGAAGATCGTATCTGAACACAAACCGAAGGAACCAAGCGAGTATCTTAGAAAACTGATCGACGCTTCCCTTACAAAAATCCGTCGTGAGTTTCGATACACGAGGCTTCAACCGGAGCGATTTTGAAAGTGCAGAAGCCCACACGATCATCCGCGATGTTGTGGACTGCATCGCTTGCAGACATGATGTCGAATGATTATTGGCACCGCTCAAATTGCCGGTTTCAGCTGTTTTTGATATTTATATAAGTTACGCGTTTATCAAATAACTGTTATAACCAGGATCACCCAATGGCAACTGCAGGTAAGAAACTTAATACGAAAACCGGAAAAAAAGCCACTAAAAACAATGGCGGGGCGATGGTCGCGGAGAAGGAGAATCTTGGCGACGGGTATGTGGAGATTGCGAAGGCACCGAAGTCGGCGAAGGCTGAAGCGGCGGAAAAGCCTTCACGGGCGACAAAGGCAGCGGCGGCTAAAATTGATAAGACTCGCGGGCTTGATACGAAAACGCTTGTCGGCATTTATCGGACGATGTATATGTCGCGGCGGATCGATGATAAGGAGATTCAGCTAAAGGGTCAGAACAAGATTTTTTTCCAAATCAGCGGTGCCGGGCACGAAGGAGTTCTGGCCGGTGCGGCGTTGGCGATGAAGCCTGCGTATGATTGGTTTTTCCCGTATTATCGAGACCGGGCGTTGATGCTCGGGCTTGGAATGACGGCGCAGGAAATGTTGTATTCGGCGGTTGGGGCTGAAAAGGACCCGAATTCACACGGGCGTCAGATGCCTTCACATTGGGGACATTCCGGTTTGAATGTTCCATCGCAGTCGTCGTGTACGGGGTCGCAGGCTTTGCACGCGGTTGGGGCCGCCGAGGCTGGTTATCGAGCAGGTTTGGTCGAAGGCCTGAAGGAAAAGATCACCGGCTTCAAAGGAGACGAGGTCGTGTATATGTCGGTCGGCGACGGCACGACTAGCGAGGGCGAATGGTGGGAGGCCTTAAACACGGCCGCTAATTTGAAGTTGCCGGTAATCTTTGTGGTTGAGGACAACGGCTACGCGATTTCGACGCCGGTCGAGGTCGGCACGGCGGGCGGAGATATTTCAAAATTAGTCGTCGGATTTCCCGGTCTTTACATCCAAAAATGCGACGGGACCGATCCGCTCGAATCGTACGAAACATTCAAACGCGCGGTCGAATATTGCCGCAAACGCAAAGGCCCGGCGTTTGTCCACGCTACGGTAACGCGTCCTTACTCGCACTCGTTGTCGGACGACGAAAAGCTTTACCGCCCTGACGAAGAGCGTCAGGCGGACGCGGCTATCGACCCGATAAAGACCTACGCCGAGTTTTTGATGACCGAGGGAATTGCTTCGTCGGAAGCACTTGAGAAGCTGCGAAATGAAGTAGATGAAGAGGTTAGCAAGGCGGCAGACATCGCTATCGAGACGCCGCAGCCCCCACCGGAATCCGCTTTAAGGAACGTCTTTTCGCCGGATATCGATCCGACGTCAAACGAATTCGACACCGAAGACGGAGCCGAGCTTTCGGGCAACGCCGGGACGATGGTCGATCTCATAAACCGCTGTATGCACGAGGAAATGGAACGCGACGAACGCATAGTCGTGTTCGGCCAGGATGTGGCGGATGTCTCCCGCGAAAAGTATATTGATACTGTAAAAGGTAAGGGCGGTGTTTTTAAGGTTACGGCGAATTTGCAGAGAAAATTCGGCTCGGCGCGCGTGTTTAATTCCCCGTTGGCCGAAGCTAACATCATTGGTCGCGCGGTCGGCATGGCCATTCGCAATCTGAAACCGGTCGTCGAGATACAGTTTTTCGATTACATTTTCCCGGCCTTTCACCAGATCCGAAATGAAGTCGCCGTAACGCGCTGGCGTAGCGACGGCGATACAAAATGCCCGTTGGTAATGCGCGTACCGGTCGGCGGATATCTAAAAGGCGGCGCTGTTTATCATTCGCAATCGGGCACGACGCTTTTTTCACACACACCCGGTTTGATGATTGTATATCCGTCAACGGCGCTCGACGCAAATGGATTATTACGGACATCGATTCGTTGCGATGATCCCGTGCTGTTTCTCGAACACAAACACCTTTATCGACAAATTTACAACAAATCGCAGTATCCTTCAAAGGATTTTCTCATCCCGTTCGGTAAGGCGAAAACGGTTCGCGAAGGTACGGATGTTTCGATAATCACCTTCGGCGCTCTCGTCGAGCGTTCGAATCAGGCCGCAAAACGCCTCGAACAGCAAGGCATCACCGTCGACCTGATCGATTTGCGAACACTCGTGCCTTACGACTGGGATGCCATTGCCGAGTCTGTGAAAAAGACTTCGCGGGTAATCGTCGCTCATGAAGACCCGCTTTCGTGGGGTTACGGCGCGGAGATAGCCGCGCGTATTTCCGATGAATTATTCGAATATCTCGACGCTCCGGTCCGCCGCGTCGGTGCGACCGATACGTTTGTCGCATACGCTCCTCAGGTCGAAGATTTCATCCTGCCGCAATCGGATGATGTCGAAAAGGCGGTGCAGGAATTGATGAAATACTAATCGGGGCAGTAAAATTTGAATAAAGGCGAACTTTCACTAGTTCGTCTTTTTTGACATGAAAAGGCAATCTTAAAGCAATTTTCAGAATCTGGATAAAGTTATAGTTCGGAATTACAATCTTACTCAGAGACTTGCAGTAAATTTTTACTTCTAACGGAGATTTTTAATGCGAAAAGTTACATTCGGGGGTGCGAACAGTCTCGATAATTTTTTTGCCCGCAACGACGGTGCGGTCGACTGGTTGATCTGGAGCGACGAGGTTACCGAGATAATGAACGAATTCTGGCCGAAGATCGATTGCATCGTGATGGGAAGGAAAACGTATGATGTTGCAATGAAAATGAACCCGCCCGCGAAGGGCAAGAAACTTAAAAACCCGTACGGCGATATGAAAACGTATGTTTTTTCGCGGACTCTGGAGCCAGGCGATCGTCACGGCGTCGAAATCGTGGCCGAAGATGCGGGTGAGTTCGTCCGAAAACTGAAGAATCAGGACGGCAAGGAAATTTGCGTTATGGGCGGGGGCGAGTTGGGAAGATCGCTTCTTGAAGCAGGTGTGATCGACGAGATCGGGTTTAACATTCAACCAGTCCTGCTCGGCTCTGGTATTCCGCTTTTTCACGAAATGACGCGACAGATCGATCTCGAACTGATCGAATGCAAACCGTTGAAAACCGGCTGCGTTTATGTTTTATATCGTGTGAAAAGCTAAGGGGTGACGATAGAAACCGGCTTTGTTACCGATGCGTTATTGTGTAGCATTTCGCGAGGTCGCCCTTTTTACTATTTGCGGGAAAGGAATACACTTTACTGAAAATGGGGATACCAAAACTTAAGACAAAGATCAGTGTCGAAGACTATTTAGAAGGCGAAAAGGTAAGCCGATTCGGCATGAATTCGTTGGCGGTGAAGTGTACGCAATGGCCGGAGCCAGCGACATGCACCATCGAATTAGCGCCAATCTCTTTACAAAATTGGACACTCACTTAGATGGCTCGGATTGCGAGGCATTCATCACCGACCTCAAACTAAAGGTGAACAAAGACACCTTTTATTACCCCGATGTCTTCGTTGCGTGCGACGAGGATCCGCAAAGCGCTTACTACCGTGAGGCACCCGTTTTGATATTCGAGGTAACATCGCCATCCACGAGACAAATTGACCGGCGCGAGAAACTTCGTGCTTACCAGCAAATGCCCAGTGTGCAGGAGTACGTGGTTATCGAGCAGGACAAGATGCATATCGAGCTGCACCGCCGCCAGCCAAACGGCAACTGGATAACCTATTTTTACAATCACGGCGATCTCGATGAAGATATTGAGTTTCAATCCGTCGGTTTAAAAATGAACCTCGAAGAAATCTATCGGCGTGTGAAATTTGACCTCGAAAATAAGGCGGTAATTGAAGAATAAACTATTCAGTTGTTGATAAACTCACAAATTGTTTCGCTGCAAGCTCTGTAATTTTTACGCCGATCCCCGTCAGCAAAAAGAAAACCATCACCACCTCCTGATCGCCGAGATTGTAATGCACGAGGCTGCTCGTGAAAAAACCAATGATTCCCCCCAAACAACCGAGTAGGATGCCGCGCGATCTCAAATCACCCGATGAAGCCGTCTTCAATCCTTTCCATAATGTGCGTGCATAAATTCCCAAAACTATCAGCCAAATAAGCAAAGCAGGTAAACCTCTTTCAACGAGCAGCTGTAATGGCGTCGAATGAAAATGGCCCATGTTTAGGCGCCCATCGTCGAACAGATGCCACTCCTTCGCATACTTTTTGATCGAATCCATCCCAACGCCGAAGACGAAATGCCTTGGGTTTTCCGTCCAGAGACCGAACCCTTCGCGCCAAACGGTCTGCCGCCAGCGAATGGATTCATCATTGGGATCAAAAAAACCGACCTGCCTGCTTTGCTGCAAAAAAAACAGCCCGATCAGAATAACCGGCAAGCCAACCACGGCAGCGGCCAGAAGCCATTTGCGTCCCGCCCCGATCAGGATGATAAAAAACGCTGATACGATTAAAGCGAGCTGCGAAGCACGCGTAACCGTGAGCAGAAGTGCGAGAGACATTCCCACGAGCGAGATGAGGAGAAAAGGAGTGGAGGTGATAAAGAGAAGAGGTGATAACGGGACTTGTTTACTCGTTTCCTCGTCTCTCCCCGTTTCTCCCCGTCTTCCTGAAAGCCTTGCAACAATAAGTCCGAAAACTAGCGATATTATCAACTGAAGAACCTCTGCGTAAGTAGTATAATGGCCGTAAAAACCACTGGAGCGCCAATTTCGACTTTTCTTCCAACTTTCAATTCCGAGTCTTTCGAGAGCATTTGAACCCGACAAAACATCCGCCTGTTTCACGTCGACCGAAAACTCAAAATCCGGGCGATAAAATTTCACATTCGTAACTTCGTTCTCCTCGATTTCGGCAAGCACGTTTTCGGGCGTTCCGATACTTTTACCGTTCGCCGTAAGGAGTGTATCGCCTTCCCAGAGCAGGGCTTTCGCCAGCGGGCTCTCCGGCCGCAATCCGTGAATCTCCACGCCGCGGCCGATGAGGCGCTGAACCGGCGTCCAAACGACATTGACCATACAGGACAAAATCAGTGCAAACACTATAAAATAGACCGCGCGCAGGCTCCGCAGATTGTAAATGACGAAATAAACGATCAGAAAAAGAGCGGTCCCGCGAAGTTTATCAAGCGACGTTGCGGGATCATATGAGAATACAGAAGTGATAACCGACCAAATAAAAAAACCCCAAAGGGCAAACAATAAAGTCTTTCTGCCCATAACGCCGGCATCCTGCCGGCTGTCCCGATGGCTTCCAGCCGCCGTAGCGTGAGCAGGATTATTACGCGACAGGGGCCGGAACGGCAGCGTAGCAATGAGACCGACGCTCCAGACGAACATTCCGATTATCCAAGCCGTTTGCGTCGCGGCAATCGAATGCGGCGCAGAAACGACCATTAAAACTAGAAATACGAATGCAATGAGCTCCAGCCATTGAAGAAGCGTGTTTTCCCGATTTGTTCCGGCCAGATCATCGAGCCATTTCAGGAATTTTTTCATAAGCGGCGAGAATGAAACAAAAGAATAAATCTTTCGTCTGACACTTGTCTATGTGATGCGGATTTGTTTGAATAAACATCGTTTATGGATGAAGACACTTTGCTGACCGATCTTAATCTGACCGCTGAGGTCAAGCTTTATTACGACCTTTACACTCCAAAAAACGCGGACACACGGTTGCCGCTTCTTATGGCGGTTCACGGTTACGGGGCGCACAAACGCCACATGATGCGCGAGGCACGATTGGTCGCTCTGGATAATTTCGTGATCGCATCCGTTCAGGGACCGCATCAGCATTTCAGGCAAACCGATGACGGCTATCGGATCGGCTTTGGCTGGCTGACGGATCATAAAGCGGAGGAGTCCGTTTCGCTTCATCACAAATTCCTTCTCGATGTTATCGAAAAGCTGGCGAGCGAAGATGTGATCGACCCCGAAAGAATATACCTCTACGGTTTTTCGCAAGCGTGCGCGCTCAATCTTCGTTTTGCCTTTACAAACCCTAATGTATTACGCGGTATTATCGGTGTTTGCGGCGGTGTTCCGGGCGACCTGGACACAAACCCGATCTACACACCTTTCGCGGCTGACACGCTTTATCTTTACGGCAATGACGACGAGTTTTATACCGAGGAGAAATTTAGCGGATTCGAGCAGAAACTAAGGGACCGCCTGCCGAATTTTCAGTCAAAACAATATGCGGCAAAGCACGAGATCACTAATGAGATGCGGGAAGATATAAGAAATTTTTTTTCGGAACGCGGACTTTATTCCGCAATATAATGCAGCGAACTAAAATTCGCATTCCTAATTCCGCTCGATTCCCACCGTTTCCATCAAATTCGGCGCCAGGGCTTGTTCACTGTGGTCGAATACGGCGTCCAGTTCCTTTTCGACGCTTCCGTGGCCGGGTGCGATCCTCTTGATCATCGGCTCGAAATTCTTGAAATCGTAGAGCTGATTATCGAGCAGGTGCGAACCCGTTACGTTTGTCAATGCGGTCATTATCGAGCTGCGGATAAACGGAGTTTCCCTCTCAAGCTCATTGAGCAGGCGTTTAACGCGGGCGCGTTTCAGGTTCGGCTGTGAACCGCAGAGATTACAGGGAATGATGGAAAATTTCTTTTCTTCTGCGTATTTGACGATCTCTTTTTCCTGGCAATATGCGAGCGGGCGGATGATCGTGTTGTTTCCGGCGTCATTGCGCAGGATCGGCGGCATCGCCTTCAATTGCCCGACGTAAAAAAGATTGAGCATGAAGGTGGCGATAATATCGTCGGCGTGATGGCCGAGCGCGATCTTCGTGCAGCCTTCCTCGATCGCCACCGAATACAGGATTCCCCGCCGGAGTCGTGAGCACAGTGAACAGTAAGTCTTACCTTCGGGAATATGCTGCGTAACGATTGAATAGGTGTCTTCTTCGACAATGCGATAATTAAGACCAAGGCTTTCCAGATAAGCCGGCAGCACGTCTTCCGGAAAATCAGGCTGCTTTTGATCGAGATTGACAGCGAAGATCTCGAATTTTACGGGAGCGCGCCGCTGCACGTCGAGCAGTAGATCGAGCATCGTATAACTGTCCTTTCCGCCCGAAAGGCACACCATCACCTTATCGCCATCTTCGATCATCGAAAAATCGGCGATGGCATTGCCCATTTTCTTGAGCAATTTCGCCTTGGTTTTACTTTCCGAAAACAATTTCCACAACCTCCGAAACATAAGATTTTGACACGGTGGACAGATTTTAACAACTAAACTGGACAGTCACGCTGTAAATATTTATTATTGATCGAAAGAAATTTTCGGCAATAAGAACTAGGCAATCGATTTCAATATCGATTTTCAGGCCCTCTCCTGTTTAGACTGCCATCACTAAATCTCAGACGTTAGATAAAAGGAGTTTAAAAGCTATGATCAGAATGGGAAGAAGTTCCAGAACGGAACCATCAAACGAGACAAATTATCAGCCTCAGGCACCTGAGGTATCAACGGCCTACCAATATTCGAGCGAGGCCGCTTCACCATCCTCTCCTCGTGCCGTAACCGATAGCGAATCGATGGCGCGCGACATAAAGGAAGGACGCTTGAGCGGTTTTGTCGGCCACGGAACGGTGCTTACCGGCGAGGCTATATTTCAGGCCATGCTGCGGGTAGACGGTCACCTTGTTGGAACGGTTTCATCCGAATCCGGGACACTTATCGTCGGCACAAACGGCCAGGTCGATGCAAATGTTGCAGTGTCGTCCGCGATGATAAACGGCACGATTAATGGCGATATTATAGCAACGGAGAAACTACAGCTCGGGCGCACGTCTCGCGTTATCGGCAATGTGCACACCCCGAGGCTTATCATCGAAGACGGCGCAGTACTTGAGGGCAGCTGCACAATGCTGAAGGCCCGCGAGATCAGCGAAAAGCAGGAAACGGAAGCTGAGGCTCAATACAAGGCGGCCGAGCTTGCTCGTTACGAAGCGGAAACTATCGAAACCGTCGAAACGGATGAATATCTGGGCGCGACGGATGATAATGAAGACGACGAAAGTCAGCAAGAGGAAAAATCCAAATCGGCCACAATTTAACGGTGCTACTTTCTAATTAGAACCTTTGTTTTCGAGGCGGGCCTTCCCGCCTTTCGTGCTTAGCGGGACCGGAAAACAGTCGAGCTTTATTGTTACTTCTAATCCCGGCGAATTATACTCATTTCATCCACAACTCGAATCGAGAAAAATTGAAACGGAGGACAATCTATTATGCTGAATGATTTTAAGGCCTTTATTGCCCGCGGAAATGTGCTTGATCTGGCAATCGCGGTAATCATCGGAGCCGCTTTCGGTGCAATCGTCAAAACTTTTACCGATGGTATCATCATGCCTTTTGTCGGCCTGGCGACCGGCGGCATCGATTTTAAATCGAAATTCTATGATTTAAGCGGAACGGTACCGGCAAATGCCACGCCGGAGCAGATTGACGTCGCAATCAAAGGCGGCACGCCCCTTGTCATGTACGGCCAGTTTATTAACGACATCATCACATTCCTGATCGTCGCGGTCATAATGTTTCTCCTCGCCCGCTACGCCTTGCATTTATTCAGGGGGCTAGAGGCAACCGCTCCGCCGACGAACGAAGAGCTTTTGCTGGCTGATATTCGTGATATTTTGAAAACGAAATAAGATTTTAACCGCAGAGCGCGAAGACAGGACTGGAAATCAAATAGGGAGTTGCCCGTTGAATTTTATTTGAGATCATCCGCTCTCATCTGCGAACAATTCCTTTCTCCCCTGGCTGGGTGGTGTGAATCTTCGTCGGGGTTACACAAAAATCCAATGTTACATCAAAGTCACCAATATCCGAGATGAGTTCCTCAACCGGCTCAAAATAACCAAGGCCTACCTTCGTGCAATCCTTCCTGCACGTGCTCAAAAATTTGTCGTAAAAACCTTTGCCGTAGCCGACGCGATGCCCCCGTTTGTCAAAGTACACGCCCGGCACAAGGACCATATCGATTTCTCTCGTTTCAACGAAGTTGCTGTGCGACGGCTCGTAAATTTCCCATGTATTTTGCACGAGTTCCGTTTCGGCGGTGTATTTTAAGTTCTCCATTTTACCGTTCTGAAAATTGACTCGCGGCACAACCGTTACGACATTCGGAGATTCGTTCCAAATGCGTTCAAAGATGGGCGTTGTGTCTATCTCGTTAAATCTTTCGACTGAAATAAAGCAGTGTAAAAAGGATATTTTTGACAGTTTTACGTTTGCGAGGATATTGTCGGCGACGCGTCGACTTTTGTCAGCCCGTTCCGCGAGCGAAAGCGAGAGTTGCTTGGCAAGATAGGTTTTGCGGAGCTCGGCCTTGGTCATCCGAAACGTAAACTGTTTTATCATCCGCGCTTCTTCTCGGGCCGCAGCTTATTTGCTGTGCTTGTTCTTGGCGTGACGACAGACGACTTAAATTCCTGGCCCGTTTTGGCATCTTGCGCGGCTTTACTCGATGCGAGTAGTTTCGAATCGTTCAATTTTTTCAGCGCCGCTTTCGCGTTTTTGCTTAATCTTTTTTTTTCTTTGGGCATAGATCTCCTATCTATATTTAACGTTCTACGCTGAACCCAACGAAATTATCATCTTGCTCGATTGCGAAGTAGTTTTGGTCAAAAGGAGTCTAGCCGAAATACTTTTCATAATCATCGTGATTACCAATCCAAAACCAAGTTATCGTGTCGCCGTCGAGACTCCGATTGCACGATGGCCTTTTGAAACTCGTACAGACCAAATGTTATCCTTCGAGTTTATGCACTTAAAATGCAGAGACGGGTGAAAAGGATTTTCGCGCCATAAAAAATATGACTTCCTCGCAAGTTGTTTAGAGCTTGCGTCAAGCTTGACATACTCTTTCCAAAACGACGGAGAAGTTTCGGAATTCATAACTTCTCGAAATCCATCGGCTCGGTTTTTCCCTCAGCAATCTCACGACGTACGTTTTAAGCCATTTCTGAAAGTTCGTTTGAAGTTCTATTGAAACTCTCATGCCAGCGAACATCGTCTGTGACTTCTTCTAAATATTTCCGCAGGTGCTCTACCGCAAGATTCTGAACGCTTTCAGGCAGGTTTTCGAGCATTTTTGTAACTGTTTCAATAGTTGCGGTTGACATATCCATACCTCACAGGTTTAGTTTCGCATAATCCATCCGCCGCCGACAACTTCTTCGCCGTTATAGAAGATCGTCGCCTGGCCGGGTGTGATCGCCCGCTGCGGTTCATCAAAGACTATGTGCGCGCGCGAATCGGGAAGGGCACGAATCGTCGCCGCGGCCGGTTCGTGGCGGTAGCGGATCTTTACATCGGCGCGGACTGGCTCGGAAGGCTCGTCAAGGGCGACCCAGTTAACGCCTTTTGCGACGAATTCTATCGATTCAAGTTCTTCCGCTTCACCGACGATGATCTGATTTTTCGCGCGTTCGATCTGAAGCACATAAAGCGGCTTTTCGTTCGCGATCCCCAAACCGCGGCGCTGCCCGATGGTGTAGCGGTGAATTCCTGTATGGTCGCCGATCGCTTCACCGCTCGTGTTTACGATCTCGCCGCCGGCCGGCACCTCGCCGGAACGATTTTCGTGATCCAGGTACCGGTCGATAAACTCCGAATACTTACCGTCCGGCACAAAGCAGATCTCCTGCGATTCCTGTTTCTCGGCAACATAAAGATTCGCTCCGCGGGCTATATCGCGCACCTCGCTTTTGAGCATCTCGCCGAGCGGAAACCAGGCACGCGAAAGCTGATCCTGCGTCAATTCCCAAAGGAAGTAACTTTGGTCCTTCCAATGATTACGCCCGCGAAACAAACGATACCGATTCGCCTTTTCGTCATATTCGACGCGTGCGAAATGTCCGGTCGCAACCTTGTCGCAGCCAATACCGACCGCCATTTTATCGAGCGACGCAAATTTTAGACGCGAATTGCACGCGACACATGGAATCGGCGTTTCGCCGTCCAGATAACTCTGCACGAACGGTTCGACCACGTCACGTTCAAAATCTTTCTCGAGATTTAGAACGTAAAATGGAATGCCGAGCAATTCGGCAACACGGCGTGCATCGTAAACGTCATCGAGTGAGCAGCAGCGCGACGGCAGCGGATCGCCGTTTTCGTCCACACTGATCCCGCGGCGCTGGTTCCAAAGCTGCATCGTAAACCCGACCAGCTCGTGCCCCTGCTCCTTTAATAACGCCGCGGCCGTTGACGAATCCACACCGCCGCTCATTGCTACTGCTATCTTCATAACCAAACCTATTCTTACAAGCGAAATGGCTTCGTTGCAAGGCAATGCGGACTAGTTGCCTCAAAGGTAGGTTCGAATCCACTAATCCTGAGACCGATTCGCTGAATATGTTCTTCAATTTATGTGACTTGAATTCAAGTAAGTTAATTGGTGATAAGCGATGATTTAACAGATTGACATGTACCGAGTTGGCTGGGGGTTGAATACGTACAGGTTAGGTTGCCTTTAACACTAGGTAGGTCACTTCGCGAGCGGCGTTACCCTGGAGCTTCTTCGCCCACGAAGTTTCGAGCTGCCGCCATTCTGGAGCGTCGAGCGACCCGTACTCTAATGCTTCAAAGCCGACAGCGTTATATTTCGGAATTAAGGTGTTGTCGATATATTCCGCTGAAAGGTCGGGCAACCCTAGTCTCAAGATTTCGGTACGGTCGCGTTCGGCGTCAACACCAATGATGATCTCTAACCGGCAACGGGGCGCGCAAATACGTCGCAACGCCTCGAGCACATTTTCGTTTCCGGTTACAACCGCGCGAAGCAGGCTGCCCCATGGAAAATGTATGTGAATCTCGTCGGCGACGCCGTTCAGTCCTTCAGGAAGGTCTTCTACGGTCGCCTGCACGAACAGAGCATTAGGCAATCCGCCTTTCGCCGGTTTGCGCGTAGCCTTCATCGAGGTCTTCTCGAGCGGTTTCGCGTTCGCGTCGATCCCGATGTAAAACTTGTTCGGGTTCGCTTTTGCTAACGCCGACACAAAGCGCCCGTCGCCCGTTCCGATGTCGATCACCACACCTTCGCCGGTATGGGGCAATAAGCTGTTCGAAGTCTGATCTTTCGAGTTATCAAATTGTGCTTCCACGAATAGATTTCAACATAATTTCAACCTCTCAGATTCACTATTTTAAGAAATCGGGTCAGGCGTTTCAAGCAGTTTCCGTTTTTGCAGCATTATCACGATAAACGCGCAGCCTATTGCCGAAAGAAGATGCTTTATAGTATGTCCGCTCACCAGCCCGCCGCTGAGAATAAAAATACCAATGTCGTTCAACTCGGAAATTTTCGCGAGAGCATACCAACCGAGTGCAGCGAGGAGCAGCACTTGATGCGAAAATCGCGGGCGGTAGAGGGCCATTATGACGGGAATCGTCAGTAAAGGAATCAATTGAACCCAGATATAGAAACGCAGGTCGTCGAACACGTGCCAATACATCACACTCGATAAGCCCAGCAATAATGCAGGAAAAAGCAGCACACCTAGCTTCTCGCTAATATATTCCCCAAGCAGCGCGATAAATAATCCCATAAAACCGATCGTCATCGGCAACCGGTCCCAAACGAGAGTTTCATTATTTGGAGTCAGGTGATAATACGCGGAGCCTACGCTAACCAGCGCGATACCTGCGAACAGAACAATCCACGCGTTACGAAGATTTCCGGGGCGATTTTGAAGGCAGAATTTCATGCCGATAATGCCGGTGGCAAAAAAAGCAAAATTTGACACAACATCAAAAAAATTGGGAATGCCAAAAAGCGGACGCTTGTCGGCAAAGTTGTGATAACTCGCCGGTTGTTCGCGCGGCCCGAAGTACAAAATCAGTATTAATGACCCGAAAAACATCGCAAGCATCAATAAATGCCGCCATTTAAATACGGGCATAGTTGTAGAAATTGATTTCATAAGCTAAAAACCACGAAAACAATTTAGGCTATTGTTCTGAGTACAAACTTCAATTTGTCCTTTTGTATTGTTAGACACGGCGCAGCGTGTACCCAGAACTTTGAATGTTATTATGCTTATCTACGAAGAATTCCATAATACGGTGAGTCGGAAAATCGATCTAAACTCTTTTTTATTGCCTCCGCAAATGCTGTTGAGCCTTTAACGTTGGGATGAGCGATTGCCGCCAGCTCGCACATACGGATGGACATTTTTCCGTAATGATGATGTTTTAGCTCGGCGAACACTTTGGGACACATCTCTTTTCGTTCGCTATATCTTTGGTCTTCGGGCAGGTTGTCTTTGTCTGTTTCCCAGAGCATCGAGTTTTTCGTTCCATAGCAATTATCCTCTGTAATCGGTGATTCCACGAATATCACTTTCGGCTTATCGAATTCTGCGTTTATTTTTCCGATAGCTTCGCGTATTTCGCTGTTCGATTCTTTGACCCACATTCTGGAACGCATGGCAATTTTCTTGCGAATGATTTTCATCGACAATTGCTTGCTTATGCCATTAGTGAGCAAAAAGTGCAGTTGATGCGGGAATTTGACGGCTTTGAAAAGATAGCGCGAAATTTTGTTAACGTCGCTTTTGGTCGAAATTATCGGGAAATATCCGATCACGACTACCAACGCGTTTGGGAAGGTATCGGTCGTGTGCTCCAGAAGCTTGAGCATCGATTCATTGCAGTATTTATGTATCAAGCCGCGCACTTTCTTTTCTTTTAAAAACGGATTGATGGTGTTTGCCACCAGGACATCTGTTATACCTCCGGAAAGCATAACGAGATCGACCGCTTCCCCTGTTTCGTATTCCTTTCGGGCAAAATCTATCTGTTTGAGGATGCTCGGCTGCGATAAATTTGCTTCCGGGTGATGAAATTTATTGATATCGTCGCCCGCTTTCAGCATTAATTCAAGCTCTTCCTTGTGAAGGTCTATTCGTGCCCCGGAATGAGCTTTTACCTTCAGATTTACTTGCCTAGATGCCCCGAAAACATCTCGCCTGAGCCATTCTTTAACCAGATAATAGAATTTATCATTCTCCCGCAATCCCTGGCCTGAAATATGCGAATCGCCGACGACCAGCATCTCAAAAGGCTTAGAGCTGTCTGATAAAAACAGATTCGGAAACGACAGACCGGAACGCCCCATTAGTAACAATCCTGCAGCTGCTCCGATTTGTTCAAGGAATTTACGGCGTGAAACATTAATCATTTCCTACCTCGCTAAAAAACCGAATGCCAATTATTTTTTATTGTCCGAGCGCGGACATCACAGCGCACACCAAAATACAGTGGTTTACGGCCCGATATTTATCCCGCCCGGGAACAAATCCGCATTCCTGACCGCGACTACGAGCACAACAACCGTAACGGCCGCAGCTATGCCGACTCCAATTGCGATTTTCACTCCCGTTGACAATCCTGGTTTTTTAACCTGCCGGACATCACGGTAGGCTATAGCGGTTGTCTGTTTGGTCTTAAAATCGGTAAGATCAAACGAATCTTCTCCAGCCTGGTTGATAAAACCTTTTTGATTCATACCGTTTTTCATCCTGACGACGACTTTTGCTTTCTCGCCCGTACCGCGTCGGAAAACGTCGGTTTTGATTTTTTCGAGCGTGTTATCGGGTATTGGTTGGGCAAAGATGGTTGGAAAATTAACGCCCCAAAACATTAAGCCAACAAGAATCACTGTTAAACATTGCTTAATCATAAATTTCTCCTTTTACCTCCGTCGTAAAAATCTCTTGGCAATTGACGGTTTTCGTTTATAATTGCTTGACGAAAACTTTTTTCGAATATATGCGGCTTCCAAGTGAGGCTGGCCACAAATTCTGAGGCTGGCCACAAATTTGTTTTCGTTAGACATTTGCATTTCACCCGCAATCAGCAAAAAAGTCGTGAAGCAGCCGTCAATTATTCGTGAATTATTTGTGAATTGATCGATGAGCGGGGAAAATCGGGAAATTTACGAGTTCGGCGTTTTCCAATTAGATATTGGCAAAGGCCTCCTATTGCGCGCAGACCAACCCGTTTCCCTGCAATGGAAAACTTTTGAAGTGCTTTGCTTGCTAGTCAAATCGAACGGAAATCTTGTCAAGCGGGACACAGTGATGGATGAACTCTGGGCGGACACGTTTGTCGAAGACAATAATTTGTCGCAGCACATTCGCGCTCTTCGCAAGGCTTTCGGCGAAAACGGAAACGGTACAAAATTTATCGAAACTGTGGCGGGACACGGTTACAGATTTTTGCCAAAAGTGCGAATCGTTGATGCGGCGGTTGAAAATAAACTTGAACTACACAAAGAAATACCCACCGACATTTCTGCTGAAACCGTTTCAAAGGCATCTGCCTCAAAATCGCTAGAAATCGTTCAACCAATGTTCGTTGCTGCCAACGATGCGGCAAATGTTCCGTTCATCGCGCCGCAAACGCAACAAAAATCCTCTTCATGGCTGAAGCCGCACGCTATTATAACCGCCGGACTGATTTTGATAGCCAGCATCGTTGCTTGGGATAATTTAAGCGGTCGTGAAAATCAGATTACCTCGCCGCTATTGACGCTTCAAACGATGCAGGTTGAGCGATTGACGGCGAAAGGCAAAGTTTATGACCCGGCTATCTCGCCTGACGGCAAGTTCCTTGCTTATATTATGCGGCACACCGAGAGTAATCAGAGTTTGTGGCTAAGAGATTTAACGAGCAAAAGCGAAACGCAGCTTATCCCGCCGGCAGAGAGATTGTATGGCACGCTGACCTTTTCGCCGGACGGCGGCTTGCTTTATTTTTGGGAACGCGAAGGCGCGAAAGACGGAGCAGCTTATCAAATTCCTCTGCTCGGCGGAACTCCGCGCAAGATAGTCGAGAATATCCGGAGCGGCATCGGCTTATCACCAGACGGCAAGCAATTGGCGTATATTCGTTTCGACGGCAATCAATATATTTTATTTGTGTGTAATGTGGACGGCAGCGGCGAAAAAGTTGTCGCAACTCGCACCGGAAAATTTACTTACTTCGTCTGGGGACTCGCACCGGCTTGGTCGCCGGAGGGAACGAGGCTTGTTGTATCGGCGCAAGAATCAAAAAGTGAAGAGAAAGGCGACGCCTATGAACGGTATTTTGTTGAAGTTAATGTTGCCAACGGCACGGAAAAAAGAATCGCTTCTCCACAATGGCATAATTACGGTATGACGGCGTGGCTGCCCGACGGAAACGGTTTAATTGTCATTGCACAAGATAAGTCGTTTGCGCCTTACCAACTCTGGCATCTCTCTTACCCGAATGGCTCAGCGCAGCGCATCACAAACGACACCAATGATTATTTCAAAATCAGCGTGACAGCAGATGGTCGGACTTTAGTCGCATCGCAGGAAATATGGAACGAAAATATCTGGATATTACCCGAAGCGGACGCAAAACGCGCCCGTCAAATCACGAATGTTACAAGCGGCGCGGAAAATTACGCGGTATGGATGCCAGATTCACGCCTTATCTTTCACGTACGCGAAGGCGCATCGCAAAACCTGTGGCTGATGGATGCGCACGGACATAACCGCAGACAATTGACCTTCGACGATAATGCCCACAACGGAACGCCCATGGCTGCGCCAGACGGTCGAAGCATTTTTTTCACCTCCAATCGCACCGGCGTTTCGCACATCTGGCAAATAGACGCGGACGGGAGAAATCCGCGCCAAATCACCGACGGCGACGGCGAAAAAATGTTTGAAGTAACGTTTGACGGACGTTGGCTGGTTTACGCCTCCATAAAGCACTGGCCGTGGTCTTTGTGGAAAAAACCGATTGACGGCGGCGAAGCTGTGAAATTATCGGAGCAGCTTTATCAGGAGGCAGTAGTCTCACCCGACGTCAAACAGATTCTCTTCGGTTATTATGTAAAAGATGCGGCGGACGGTAATCCCTGGCGAATAGCCGTGATGCCTTTTGACGGCAGCGAACCGCCTAAAATGCTCGATTTACCAACCCCGCTTGAATATTTTGATTGGTCGCTTGACGGTCGATCTGTTCAACTTATAAAAAAACTTGATAAGTTGAACATTTGGCGCTATTCGC
>Ga0136617_10000121_pt1 | contig 54799 bp, 49 predicted proteins | sample AntDrymUQ3222106_2_FD_129672 | JGI IMG/M metagenome (GOLD analysis project Ga0136617, IMG submission 129672) | Polar desert sand microbial communities from Dry Valleys, Antarctica - metaG UQ322 (21.06) | ecosystem: Environmental > Terrestrial > Soil > Desert | place: Antarctica: Dry Valley...
GGGCCTACCTGCTCACCGAGCAGCTTCGGGAGATCTTCGCCTGCCGCGACCCCGTGAAGGCGCGAGCCCTGCTCGCCGGGTGGATCGCCTGGGCACAGCGCAGCAGGCTCCCCGCGTTCGTCACGCTCGCCACGACGATCACCCGGTACAAGGACCTGATCCTCAACGCCGTCACCCACGGACTGGCTGACGCCCGCTCCGAGGCCACCAACACCCACCTACGCCTGCTCACCCGCCGCGCCTACGGATACCACACCCCCGAAGCACTCATCGCCATGGCCGACCTCACCCGCGGCGGACTCTGCCCACCACTCCCCGGGCGATCATGAAAATCCACCCACAGGAACGTCAGTAGAGCCCACCACCGGCGGGGTGGCACCACGAATCCCGGGGGTGTCGTCGGTGGGCGTGACCACACCGCTCCCTGCACTCACAGCCCTGGCCGGGTCCACCGTGGTTCACCGACAGACTTTCAGGAAAATCTTGGAAAGATGTTCCGGAGCTGCGGCTGATGGGGCCGGAACTGTCGGTGGTGGCGGGGATGATCCTGGTGTGACCGACAGCCCGCTGGTATCCGCGCACACCGCCATGGCGGCGGGGCTGGACGCGCTGTCCGCGGCCGTGGGCCCGGGTGCCTCGGATGCGGAGCTGCTGTCGGCGTTGACGATCTGTGAGGGCGTCACCCGCCGCATAGACCGGCTCGCGGTCGGGGTGATCGCGGACCTGGACCGGCGCGGGGTGTTCCTCGAGCGGGGCTACCGCAGCCCGACCGCGGCGGTGGCCGACCTGCTCGGGTGGGACCGGTTCGAGGCCCGACGCCGGGTCGTGGCCGCCGAGCAGGTGTGCGGGCGGGTCGGACTCGACGGACAGGTGCTTCCGGCGCGGATGCCCGCCACCGCCGAGATGTTCACGACCGGGCAGGTGGGGCTGCGGCATGTGGAGACGATCGCGAGGGTCCTGGCGTCGGACGCCGCGGGGCGGCTGTCGCCGTCGGTGTGGGCCGGTGCGGAGGCGGAGCTGGCCGACAAGGCCACCGTCTACGCCCCCGGTGAGTTGTCGGCGTACGGGACGCGGTTGGTCGAAGTGCTCGATGAGGACGGACCCGCCCCCGACGAGCGTCCTCCGGCGCAGGTCAATGAGCTGAACCTGGCGCGGAACCGGGACGGGTCGGGTGGGCGGATCAGCGGGCGGTTCGACGACGCGGCCCTGTACGACGCGATCGCCACCGCCGTGGACGCCGGGTCGAAACCCCTGTCCGGGGAGGATGACCGGAGCACGCCGCAGCGGCAGGCGCAGGCGTTGGCCGAGATCTGCGGCTACGTCCTCGACCACGCCGACCTCCCCGACACGGGCGGATCCCGCCCGCACCTGAACGTGCTCCTCTCCTGGGAGGACCTGCAGGCGCAGACGCGGGCGGCGATGCTGGACTTCGGCGGCACCCTGAGCCCGGAGGCGTTGCGGATGCTGGCCTGTGACGCCGCGGTCATCCCCATCGTCATGAACGGAGCCGGGCAACCCCTCGACGTCGGGCGCAGCAAGCGCACCATCCCCGACGGACTCCGCCGCGCGGTGGCCACCCGCGACCGCGGGTGCGCGTTCCCCGGGTGCGGGCGGACGGTGTCGTGGTGCGAGGTCCACCACATCCGCCCCTGGCAGGACGGCGGTCCGACCTGCCTGACCAACTGCGTCATGCTCTGCACCGCCCACCACCGGTTGCTGCACCACCCGGGATGGTGTGTGCAGATCCGTGACGGGCTACCGGAGTTCCTCCCACCGTGCTGGATCGACCCTGACCGGCTCCCCCGGCGTAAACCCCTCGCACACCTGATCAACGGGCCCTGAACCCGATCACCGCTCACGCGGGCGGCCGCACCCCGGTGCAGCCGCCCACGTGCGGCACTCAGAGCCTGGTGGTGAACCACAGCGGACCCGGCCGGGCCTGTGGGCGCGGGTAGCGATCTGGTCACGTCGAGGTGTCGAGACACCGGTGGCGAAGCCGACATCCCGGGTGGTTGATGTGTCACCGCCGTCTGGTCCGTGACGACGAGCGGCTGCCCGCCATCACGAAGCCACCATCCTGCGGACCTGAGACGTCTACCAACAGGCTCTAAGGCGTCCCGCGGGTAACGGCACTGGTCCAGAGCTCCCGACCGCGTGGATCGGTAGGCGAGGATCGGGCGGGTGCCCGCCGTCTTGTACGTCACGCCGCTGGACATCGAGGACGTTGTCCTGACGGTGCCCGATGCGGTGCGCCGTCTGGCGCACCGCGCGCGGGTGACGGCGTGGGCGGGGGACTGGTCCTCGGGCGCGCTCGTCACCTGCGATCCCGTCGTCGTCGCCCGGTCGGATGCGGACCCGTTCGCGGTGTTCACCCGGCTGCCCGCGGTCGAGCCCGACCCGGCGTATCCGGAGGCCGTCGGTGGCGGCTGGTTCGGTTACCTCTCGTTTCCGGCCCGCGGTGGGGTGCCGTCGTTCCCGCGGGCGTCGCTGGCGTGGTACCGCGACGTGCTGCGCTTCGACGGCGCCCACTGGTGGTACGAGGCGCTGCTCGACGACGGCTTCGGTCGGACCGAGGCCGCGGCCCGATGTGCGGACCTGTGCCGGGATCTGGTGACGCCGGCGCACCCCGAACCCGCCCGGCTGGAGGTGACCGGCGTGCCCGACGCGACCGCGCACGTCGTCGCCGTCGAGCGGTGTGTACAGGCCATCCGGTGCGGTGAGATCTACCAGGCCACCATCGCCTGCACCATCGAGGGGAGGTTGCACGGTTGTCCGCACGACGGTTGGGCGCGGCTGGTGGAGGCCTACGCCCCGGCCCGCGCCGCGCTGGTGGCCGACCCGGCGGGCACGGCGGTGAGCGCGAGCCCGGAGCTGTTCCTGCGCCGCCGCGGCCGGGAGGTGCTCACCGCACCGATCAAGGGCACTCGGCCACGCACCGGCGGCCCTGCGGATGATCACGAGCTGGATGCCGCGGAACACCGGCGGCTCGCCGCGTCGGAGAAGGACGCCGCGGAGAACGTGATGATCGTCGACCTGATGCGCAACGACCTCTCCCGCGTCTGCGCGACCGGCAGCATCCGGGTACCGCGACTGCTCGACGTCCAGGCGCACCCGGGCGTCTGGCACCTGGTGTCGACCGTGCAGGGTGTGCTGGCCGCCGGGTGCGACGACGCCGACCTGCTCGCCGCCGCGTTCCCGCCGGGATCGGTGACCGGCGCGCCGAAGATCCGCGCGGTCGAGCTGGTCGAGACGCTGGAGACCACGCCACGGGGGCTGTTCACCGGTGCGATCGGCTACGTGAGCCCGCTGGCCGGGCTGGAGCTCGCGGTCGCGATCCGCACGCTGGAGGTCGCGCCGGGCGGTCATGCCCGACTGGGCGTTGGCGGGGGGGTGACGGTGGACTCGACCCCCGTCGAGGAGTGGGCCGAATGCCTGACGAAGGCCGCACCCGTCCTGCGTGCCCTCGGCGCGGCGCCGCTCGACCCGGGGCCGGGGCTGCGCGGCGCCGCGCTCGCCCGGCGCGAGCGCGGACTGTTCGAGACACTGCGCGTCGTCGACGGGCGCCCGCTGCGCGTGGCCGAGCACGTGCGCCGGCTGCGGACCTCCTACGCCGAGTGCTACGGCACACCGCTGACCGCTGACGTGGCCGGCGCGGTCGCGGACGCCGTCACCGGATGTCCCGGTGTCTGGCGGGTGCGCGTCGACGCCGCGCCGGGCGTGCCGGACCGAGTGTGGGTCACCGCCCGGCCGTGTCCACCGCCGGTGCCGCTGGACGCCCAGCCGGGGCTGGTGCTGCGCCCACACCGGCTGGGACCGGCCGGTGCGCCGCGGCACAAGTTCGTCGACCGGGCCTGGATCGAGGCGATCGAGGCGCCGCTCGCCGCCGATGAGGCAGCCCTGCTCGTCGACCACCGGGACCGGCTGCTGGAGGCGACCCGCTCCTCGGTCTTCGTCGTGCGCTCCGGCGTGCTGGCGACCTCGCCGCTGGACGGCCGCGTGCTGCCGGGCACGGCGCGCCGAGCCGTGCTCGACGCGCTGGACGGGGCTGGTCTGCCCTACGACCTGGTCGCGCCCGCCGTCACCGAACTGCCCGGCGCGGACGGGGTGTTCCTCGTCAACGCCGTCCGCGGCGTGCAGTGGGTCCGGGCGGCGCCGGGGGTCACCTGGGCGGCGCCGGACCGGCTGACCCGGTACGTGGCCCGGCTGCTGGACCCCGGAACAGGGCGACGCAGCGGCCGTCCGAGCTGGTAGACCTGCGGTGGGCGTCCGAGCGTTGTTCGACACCCGGTAGAGCTGGGTTGCCGCCGTCGGGCACAGTGGGGGCATGCGTGCTCGCACCCCCTCCCCGTCCACCTCCGCCCGGGTCTTCCGGGTCGTCGCGATCGCCGAGGCCTGCTCCTGGGCGGGGTTGCTGGCCGGGATGTTCGTCAAGTGGGTCCTGCGCGGCGACGACATCGGCGTCAACGTCTTCGGGCCCATCCACGGCGCGCTGTTCGTCGCCTACGTCGTGGTCACGCTTGTGGTGGCCCGGGTGTTGCGCTGGAACCTGCCGACCACCGCCCTCGCGTTGGTGGCGAGCATCCCGCCACTGGCCACGCTGTGGTTCGTGCGTCTCGCCCGGCTCCGCGGAAAGCTCGCTGAGCCTGCACCGGCACGTGCCCGGTAAAACTGCGACCAAGCCTGTCACGACGCACGATCGGTCGCGTCTCCTGGTGCTCTGGGACGTCGACCACACCCTGATCGAGACCAGGGGAGTCGGCGGGGCGGTCTTCGAGCGAGCGTTCCTCGCTGCGACCGGGACGCCTCTCACCAACCGTGCCGATATGTCGGGCCGAACTGAGTACGACATCATGCGGGAGAGCTTGGCCATCAACGGGCTCGAGCCAACCGAAGAGCGTACCCATCTTCTGGCGGACGCCCTGGTGGCGGGCTATGAGAATGCTCGGGATGAGCTACGAGCCATCGGAGGAGCGCTACCCGGAGCCCGCGACACCCTCGCCGAGTTGGCGGCCGCTCCGGGGATCTATCAGACGGTGTTGACCGGCAACCTGCGTGCGGTGGCGCGGATCAAGCTGGAGGTCTTTGGGCTGGACAGCTTCCTCGAGCTGGAGGTGGGCGCTTATGGCGATGACCAGCAGGAACGGACTGAGTTGGTGGCGATAGCTCAGGAACGTGCTGCAGCGAAAACCAGTATAGCATTCAACAGGAGTAGCACGGTAACCGTTGGTGACACACCCAAGGACGTCGCTGCCGGACTGGCTGCAGGTGTGCATATGATCGCGGTGGCCTCAGGAAAGTCCACCATCGCCGACCTCAGGGCCGCGGGAGCAGGAGCAGTCTTTTGCGATGTCAAGGACGTTGGACGTGCAATTCTCGCATTGGCCGACGCTGCGGGAACCCGGCACAGTCGTGAGGCACAGTGACGGCTGACCTGCGGTGATCGACCCTGCGCCGGTCGTTGGCGATGTCTCCGCGCGCTCATTGTGGTCCTCGCAGAGCCCGTGGACTCTGTGAAGACCACAAATGGCGCGCGGATCGCCCGGCAACCGACGTCGACGACTGCGATCCCAGGTCAGCAGGCCATGGGTCATCGGGTGGGCACGGAGCTGGCCGGGACGACGCCGAGCTTGCCCTGTTGGTAGTCCTCGAACGCTGCCAGCACCTCGGCCCGGGTGTTCATGACGAACGGGCCCGCCCAGGCGATCGGCTCGCGGATCGGACGCCCGCCGAGGATCACGACGTCGAGCCCGGCGAGGCGGGACTCCTGCTTCTCGTCGCCGGTGACGGTGATCGTGTTCCCCCGCCCGAACACCGCGGCCTGCCCGGTGCGGATCGGGTGTTTCTCGGCGCCGACGCTTCCGGCGCCGGACAGGACGTAGACCAGCGCGTTGAAGTCCGGCTGCCACGGCAGTGCGACGGTGGCACCGGGGGCGAGGGTGGCGTGCATCATCGCCATCGGGGTGTGCGTCGACCCGGGACCGGTGTGATCGGCGAGCGAACCGGCGATCACGCGGATCAGCGCGCCGCCGTCGGAAGTGGTGAGCAGGGTGGACTCGCCCGCGCGCAGGTCCTGGTACCGGGGCTCCAGCCACTTGGCGGTCCGCGGCAGGTTCACCCACAGCTGCAGGCCGTGGAACAACCCGCCGCTGGCGACCAGCGCCTCCGGTGGCCGCTCGATGTGCAGCAGCCCCCCACCCGCGGTCATCCACTGGGTGTCGCCGTTGGTGATCACCCCGCCACCGCCGTGGCTGTCCTGGTGCTCGAAGGTGCCGTCCATGATGTAGGTGACGGTCTCGAATCCCCGGTGCGGATGCCAGGACGTGCCCCTGGGCTCACCGGGCGCGTACTCGACCTCGCCCATCTGGTCCATCATCAGGAACGGGTCGAGGTCGCGCAGGTCCACACCGACGAAAGCGCGGCGGACGGGGAAGCCCTCGCCTTCGAACCCGGACGGGGCCGTGGTCACCGACGTCACCGGCCGGTCGAGCGCCGCGACACCGGGCGCGGGGACACGGGGCAGGACGGTGATGTCGGAGACGGTGACGGCTGGCATCGGGACCTCCAGGTGGTTGTCCTTGCAACTACCTGCATCTAACCCCGACACGAGGGATTCTGTTCCACCGACCCTCGCGATCTAGGGGCTCGGCGAGGCGGGTTCCCACGGTTGCATCCACGGGGTGGCTGGCCAGTCCTCGGCCGCGGCCATCAGCGGGAACGCTGTCGCGCCGTCGATCGACTCGCGCACGATGTCGGCGTGGCCCGCGTGCCGCGCGGTCTCCTCGATGAGGTGCAGCAGCACCCACCGCACCGACCAGGCCTCGACGTCGAGCGGGAACCACGGAACACCCCGCGGCACCGGGATCGGACGTCCGAGATCGGGCTCGGCGGCGAGTGCCTCCTCCGTCTCGCGGGCGACCTCGTCGGACAGCGCCAGCACGTCGGCGAGCGTCTCGCCCGCAGCCAGGGAGAACGTGTCCTGGTAGGCGTCCTGACCGGTGCTTGGGTGGCCCGCCATGATGGCGATCCAGCTCCGCTCCGTGAGCGCCGAGTGCTTGATCAGACCTCCGACGGTGAGTGGGCTGGTACTGGGGGCGGCGATGGCCTGTTCGTCGGTGAGGCCGTAGGCGGCGATGCGTAGGACGTAGCGCTGCGGGGCCAGGAAGGCGAGCAGGCCGGCGTGCTCGTCGGCGACGGGACCGGGTGTGCCGGGCATGGGTGGGCTCCGTTCGGTGGGAGTGGCGGGACGTGCGGACCGTACAACCGGGCACCGACAGAACCTGGCGACTCCGGCGACGTCGGCGGTGAGGTCGTGGACCCGGGGGTACCGACGGCAAACTGGGCCGATGACACCGGCGCCGCTCCTGCCCGCGTCCGTGGCCTAATGCCGACCCTCGACCTCGCGCAGCGACGTGCCCGGTTCGCGTCCGGGCGGGTGGCCCGACTGGCCACCGTGCGCCCAGACGGCGCTCCGCGGCTGGTGCCGGTCACGTTCGCGCTGGTCGACGACCTGATCTGTGCCGCGGTGGACGAGCTCAAGCCCAAGCGCAGCACCCGCCTCGCCCGCCTCGACGACGTCCGCGCCGACCCGCGGGTGGCGTTGATCGTGGACCACTACACCGAGGACTGGACGGCCCTGTGGTGGGTGCGCGTGGACGGCACTGCCGCGGTTCACCTGACGGGGTCGGTGCGGGAGCAGGCCCTCGCCGCGCTCGCGGCGAAGTACCCGCCCTACGCCGCTGATCCACCGGACGGGCCGGTACTGGTGGTCACCCCGCAGCGCTGGGTCGGCTGGACCGCCACCTGATCTGGACGCTACAGGTTGCCCCGGCGCGCCTGTTCCCGCTCGATGGCCTCGAACAGCGCCTTGAAGTTGCCCTTCCCGAAGCCTAGGGAACCGTGCCGCTCGATGAGCTCGAAGAACACCGTCGGGCGGTCCTGCACGGGCCTGGTGAAGATCTGCAGGAGGTAGCCGTCCTCGTCGCGGTCGGCGAGGATCCCCAGCTCGTGCAGGGTTGCCACGGGCACGCGGGTGTCCCCGACCCAGTCGGCGAGGGTGTCGTAGTAGCTGTCGGGCGTCGCCAGGAACTCCACGCCGCGCTCGCGCATGGCGCGCACCGACGTGACGATGTCGCCGGTGGCCAGGGCGATGTGCTGCACGCCGGGGCCGCCGTGGAAGCGCAGGAACTCGTCGATCTGCGAGCGCTTCGGGCCGGCGGCGGGCTCGTTGAGCGGGAACTTGACCCGGTGGTTTCCGCTGGCCACGACCTTGCTCATGAGTGCGGAGTACGCCGTGGCGATGTCATCGCCGATGAACTCGGCCATGTTCTCGAAGCCCATGACGCGGCGGTAGAACTCGACCCAGGTGTCCATCCGGCCCAGCTCGACGTTGCCCACGACGTGGTCGACCGCGGCGAAGAAGCGCTTCGTCGGCGGCGGGACCAGCGGGTCGCGGGCGACGAAGCCCGGCGCGAACCGGCCGGTGTAGCGCGACCGGTCGACCAGCGTGTGCCGGACGTCGCCGTAGGCGGCGATCGCGGCGCGCCGCAGCTCGCCGTGGGAGTCCGACACCGTGTGCGGCTGCTCGAGCACCGTGGCCCCGGCGGTGCGGGCGTGCGCGAGGGCCGCGTCGACGTCGGGGACGGCGATCGCGAGGTCGGCCACGCCGTCGCCCCGGGCGGCCACCCGCGCACCGACCCAGGTCCCCGCGCGGACCTCTCCGGTGACCACGAACCGCGCCGAACCCGACGTCAGCACGTACTCGGCGAGGTCGGGATGGCCGGTCTCGGGTCCGCGGTAGGCCACCACCCGCATTCCGAACGCCGAGGAGTACCAGTGTGCGGCCTGCCGGGCGTTGCCGACGGCGAAACGGACGTGGTCCAATCCGCGCACGGGGAACACGTCCGCGGAGTCGTCGTGCGCGACTTCGCCGATAAGGGGATCGATCAGCACTCCGGTCATGACTCCAGTAGAGAAGCGGATGTGCGATCTGACAAGCTTCGTTCCATCAACTAGGCGGTGTGCTCAGTCGTAGCACGGCGGGAGGTTGCCGACATGTCCGATTCGACCACATCGCTCGACGCGCTCGACGTCGAGCTGATCGCGCTGCTGCGCGCCCACCCGCGAGCCGGTGCGCTGGAGCTGTCTCGGCTGGCGCGGGTCGCGCGGGCCACCGTCACCGCGCGGCTGGAGCGGCTGGAGCGGACCGGGGTGATCACCGGTTACGGGCCCGACGTCGGCTTGTGCGCCGCCGGCTTCGGCGTGCAGGCCTTCGTCTCGCTGGAGATCGCCCAGGGTGCGATCGACGACGTGCGGGCCGAACTCGACGCCATCCCCGGAGTGCTGTCCGCCTACGCGACCACCGGCTCCGCCGACGTCCTCTGCCACCTCGCCGCGGTCTCCCACGAGGACCTGCACGCCACGCTGCTGCGGATCGACCGCTCACCCGCCGTGATGCGCTCGACCAGCGTCGTCGTGCTGTCCGAGGTGGTGGCACCGCGTACCCTGCCGCTCCTGCGCGCCGCAGGCGCCCCCGCCCCTGCCCGTGCTCCCGCCTACCGCACTCCAGCAGGCTAGGTGTCGAGCTGCGCCACCAGCTTCTTCGGGGCGATCTCCCGGTAGGCGTCGGTGACGATCTCCACGATCTCGTCCCAGTCGAGGTCCCCCTCCAGCCACACCCCGAGCCAGCCGCGCCCGCCGACGTAGGGTGGTCGGAAGAACCGGTCCGGACGGGTCGCGACAAGTGCCTCCTGCGCGCCCGGCGGAGCAGCGCACCAGAACGCCACCCGGTCGTCGTGATGGTGATCGGCGTAGGTCACGAACACCCTGCGTACGAACCACGTCGGCTCGCCGTGGCTGATCTTCTCGGTCACTTCGGGCAGTGCCAGGCACAGGGCCCGCAGCCGGGGGAGCGGGTCGTCGGTCATACCGGCATCGCCTGCAGCATCGAGAAACCGGTCGGGATACTCATGTCCGAACCGTAGGCGCCCGGCCCCACCCGGGTGCGAACGCCGGGGAGGCTGGCAGCCGCGGTCGTCGAGGACTTAAGATCACCTCCTGTCATGACCACGTTTCCCGAGCTGCTCACCCGTGCCCGCGGGCTGCATGCCCGCTGCCGCCGGACGGTGATCGGGATCGCCGGCAGCCCGGGTGCCGGCAAGTCGACGTTGGTGGCGGCACTGCGCGCGGGGCTGTCGGCCGACCTCGGGGCCGGTGTGGTGGCGCACGTGCCGATGGACGGGTTCCATCTCGCCGACGCTGAGCTGGCCCGGCTCGGCCGTCTGGACGGGAAGGGTGCTCCTGACACGTTCGACGTCGGTGGCTACGTCGCGCTCCTGCGCCGGCTCCGCGCCGACACCGAGGACGTGATCTACGCGCCAGCGTTCGAGCGCGACCTGGAACAGCCCGTTGCCGGTGCGATCGCGGTGCCGCGGCAGGCCCGGCTGGTGTTCACCGAGGGCAACTACCTGCTGCTGAGCTCCGGGCGGTGGCGCGAGGTCCGTCCCGAGCTCGACGAGGTGTGGTTCTGCGACCCGCGCTCCGAGGTCCGCCTGGAGTGGCTCACGGCCCGGCACGTGGCGTTCGGCAAGGCACCCAGGCACGCCGCCGCGTGGGTGGCCATCGTGGACGAACCCAACGCCACGCTGGTCGAGGCGACCCGGGACCGCGCCGACCTGTTGGTGCCGAACGCGGTCCTGGAGTCGTTGCCGGTCAGCTGAGCTGCTCCTGTGCGTAGACCGTCATCGCGTCGCGCAGGTACACCGCGAGGCCGGGGGCGGTGGCGTCGATGTTCGCGGTGAACCGCTCGTCGTCAACGTAGAGCTCCCCCAACCCGAGGTAGGCGTCCCGGCCGGGCGTCCAGAAGTTCGACACCCACGCATGGTGGCGGCCGACGATCTGCTGCACCGCCGGGTGGTCGGCTGGGGTGTTCGCCTGCATGGCCGCCGCGAGGTCGCGGTGCACGGCGTCGCCCTCGTCCTTGACACGTCCGGCGATCGTGCCGTCCCAGGACGCCGCTCGCCGCTGCGCCTCGACTGCCGTCTCGCCGTAGAGCTCGCGCGCCTGCGCGGCGTAGGGATCGTTGCGGAAGCCGTCAAACAGTTCTTCGACCGCCATCTCCGGGCCGTCCTCTCGTTCGTCGATGCTGCGCGCCACCGTGTCGGCCAGCGTGCGCAGCCGTTCTGCCTCGGCCAGCAGCCGCTCGTGGTGCCGCCGCAGGGACGCCACCTCGTCGACCTCGCCGTCGAGGACCGCGCCGATGTCGTCCAGGCGCAGCCCGAGCTCCCGCAGCACCAGGATGTGTTGCAGTCGCTGCAGCTGCGGGCGCTCGTAATAGCGCAGCCCGCCGTGCCCGGTGCGGGCAGGTGGCAGCAACCCGATGTGGTCGTAATGCCGCAGGGTGCGCGAGCTGACCCGGGACATCCGGGTCACCTCGGCTGTGGACCAGCGCATGCGACCACCGTAGGAGCTGACGCAGCGTCAACCGCAACGCCGCGTCAGCTCCCCGGGTCATCTCGAGTCCGTCACCGCGCCTGGGTGAAGTAGGTGTTGGAGTCCGGGCGGTACATGAAGACGACCGCCGCGACGACCAGGATCAGCTCCACTACGGCGATCACGACCTTGGCCAGCCCCAGCCCGCCCACGCTCAGCAGGGCGCTGATGTCACTGAAGACGAGCGAGCCGCCGATGACGGTGAGCGGGGCCAGCACGGTCAGTGTGATCCGAGCCCAGTTCTTGCCGGCGCGCATCATGACGATGAACAGGATGTAGAACACCAGGATAGCCAAGGCGAGGACGCCGATCACGATTCCGGTGGGCAGCTGGGCCTGGGGCTGATCGGGGAGGGCGAGGGTCAGCGCAGAGTTGACGAGACCGAGCACCACGTCGGTGAGGAACAGGATGACGGCGAGTCGGACAGAGGCGGGGGGAGTGCGGGTAGTCGGTGCAGCGGACGGATTCGGGGAGGTAGTCATGCGCACATTCTATATCACTTGCGGTGACTGCCTATCGGCGGCTACGGCTGCCGCTGCTCGTTCAGCCTGACGTGATTCACCTCAATGGAGTGCTGGTTAACAGCCAGCTACCGCCGACTCGGCCAATTGACGGCTGACGGATACTCCGTTCAGCCGCAGGGCCTACTGGCCGAGCAGTCCGGTGCGGGCGTGGCGGCGGACGGGCTGGGTTGCCGGAACACGTTGGAACTGGGCGCCGGGGCCGGTTCGGCCGGAGCGACCTCCGGGGCCGGTTCGGGTGCTGGCGGACCACCTGGAGCCGCGGCAGCACCTGCTTCGGGACCAGCGGGTGGAGGAACCGGTGCTCCCGGCGGCGGGGGGACCGGCTCGCCACCAGGGTCCGGTGGCGCGACCGGGGCGGGTGACGGTGTGGGCGTCACGGTCGGCTGCGCGTCCGGCCCTACCGCGGACGGAGCGTCGCCGATCGGCTGGAAGGGCGCGAACTCCTCCACCGGCTCGTCCTCCAGAGCCTCGGACATGAAGTCCTGCCACGCCGTACCCGGCAGGCTGCTCCCGTTGATCGGGGTGCCGCGCGCGGTGCGGATGGGTGAGTTTCGGTCGGTGCCCATCCACACCGAGGTAGACAGCGACGGGGTGAACCCGGCCATCCAGGCGTCGTTGTTCTCCCCCTCGAACCGGGACTCCACCGTGCCGGTCTTCGCCGCGACCGGACGCCTGCCGGGTAGCGCTAGCCCGTCGTGGGTGGCGACCCCCAGCATCGCCTCGGTGACGTTGCGGGCCACCTTTTCCGGGAACCGCCGTTCACCGTCGGTAGCGGCCTCGTACAACACGCGGTCGTCGGCCGTCACCACCGACGCGACGAGATGGGGCTGATGCCAGATGCCGCCCGCCGCGATCGTCGCGTAGGCCGATGCCAGCTCGAACGTGCTGATCTCCTTGTTGCCCAGCGCGATGCCCGCGTTCGGGTCGTCGAGCGGCGCGGTGATCCCGGCCGAGCGGGCGGCCTCGGCGACGGCCTCGGGCCCGACCTGCTTGGCGAGGTTGTTGAACACGACGTTGTTGGAGACGGTCATGGCCTGCTTGAGGTCGCAGCGGTCGCAGTTGGCGCCGTCGGCGTTGCGCAGTCCCGACCGCTCCTTGCCGTCGAAGGTCTCACCGAGCCCGACGGGCTGCTCCTGCTGCAGGGCCGCGAGCACCACGAACGGCTTGAACGTGGAGCCCGCGAGGCGCCGGACCTGCGCGTAGTCGAGCCCCAGGCCGTTGTCGCCGCCGTAGTAGGCGAGCACGCCGCCGGTCTGTGGGTTGATGGCCACCATCGCGCTGCGCAGGTTGCCCGGTTGACCGGCGAGCGTGCTGTGGGCGGCGTCGACGGCCTGCTGCTGGCGCTGCGGGTCGATCGTGGTCGTGATCCGAAGACCCTCCTGGGCCAGGTCCTGTTCGGAGATCCCCAGCTCCTTGAGCTCGGCTGTCACCGCCGAGACGACGTGTCCGCGGCTGTCGGCCGGGACCCCGCCCGCCACCGCCCGCCGGGGCACCGTCGGCGGGAACAGGAGCGTCTGGCGGGTGGCCGGGTCCAGCCACCCCTGGGTGGCCATGCCGTCGAGCACGAAGTTCCAGCGCGCCACGGCGCGCTCGGGGCTGACCGCGGGGTCCCAGCGGGACGGCGACTGGATCAGCCCAGCCAGCATCGCGCCCTCGCTCGGCGTGAGGTCCTGCACGTTCTTGCCGAAGTAGGCCTGGCTCGCCGACTGGATGCCGTAGGCCCCGCGGCCGAAGTAGATCGCGTTCAGGTAGTCACCGAGGATCTGGTCCTTCGTCCGCTCCTGGGAGATCTTGACGGCAAGCACGACTTCCTTGTACTTGCGCCAGAGCGTCTGTTCGTCGCCGACGATGGTCTTCTTCACGTACTGCTGGGTGATCGTCGAGCCGCCACCGGAGCCACCGCGTACCTGGTTCCACGCCGCGCGCAGGATGCCGGTGAGGTCGAATCCGGGGTTGGAGTAGAAGCTGCGGTCCTCGGCGGCGAGGACCGCCTCCCGCACGTGCACCGGCACCTGCTCGATCGACACCTTGATCCGGTTGCCCTGCTCGGGTACCAGCCGGGTGAGCTGGCTGCCGTCGGCGAACGACACGAGCGCCACCTGCTGGCTCACCGCCTCGTCGGGGTCGGACACCGAAAGGAACAGGTAGCCCAGGGCGAACGCGAGCAGGGGCCCGAGCAGCACGGTCGCGGCAGCGCCGAGCAGCGCGTGCCGGATCCTCCGCCGTCGCCGCGCCGCCTGCTCGGGTGCAGTCAGGGGTTTCTTGGGCTGGCTCGACCGCCACGGGAGCGCGAGGCCACGGCCGGGGCGGTTCGGGGTCGGCTCCGAGCGCCGGCCGCCATCGGGGTGGGGCACCCGGTGGCGGGCGGACTCCGCCGACGAGGGTCCGCGGGACTTCGGGATCTGCCACCAGCCGACGCCGCTCGGACGCGCGTCGCGGCGGGAACGCTGAACGGGGACCGGGACCGTCGGACGGTTGTCGTCCGCACCGGCGGAGCGCGCCGACCGCGTGTGTGCTCCCGACACCCGTCGCACCCTCCTCACGCTGGCTACTACGTCCTCGACTCGCCCGTATCGCACGTCATGATGTCCAACGGGTCGTTTCGTGCAGGCGGTGTGGGGGTGTCCCGACATCACCCGACGAGCGGTCGTACGGTCGTCCCGATCCGGTGCCCGGCACGCACAACAGGCACGTTGGGTAGTCGTGCTCCGTCGTCCGGTCGTGCGGACCGCCGCGTAGCCTAGCCGAGGGTGTTCCGCTCCATGCGGCCCGGAGGGGGAGATGCGTGATCCGCCGTGTCGCCACCGTCGTCGGGCTCGCCGGCGTTCTCGCTGCCGCCGGGGCGCGCCGTCCGGTGATCCGGCGCTGGCCCGCGTCGATCGTTCAGGCGGTACCGTGCCTGCCCGCCTCCGAGGCACCCGGTGCGCTGTCCGCCCTGCACGCTGCGCTGGGTCTCGGGTCCCTGCTGCGCGGTCTCGACGCGCGCTCGATCGGCGCGCTGCGCGGCGGGCTCGCCGGGGCGGTGCTGAACGTGGCCGCGCTGGCTGCGCTGGCCGGCCTGCGCGGGGACGCCGACCGGTCCGCTGAGATCCTGGCCGCGGCGCTGGCCCCGCTCGGAACACCCTGGGTCCTACCGACGGCAGGGTCTCCGGCAGGGCGGCCGCTCGCTAGGCGCGCCGCCCGGAAGCGTTACCTGCGGGCCGCGGACCTCGCCTACGGTGCCGATCCGGCGCAGCGTCTCGACGTCTGGGCGCGCGCCGATCTCGACCTCTCCGCGGGCGCGCCGGTACTCGTGCAGGTGCACGGGGGCGGCTGGACCGGCGGCGACAAGGCCGCCTCGGCGGCACCGTTGCTGGCCTTCCTGGCCGAGCGGGGCTGGGTCTGCGTCACCGTCAACTACCGGCTCGGGCCCGGGCATCGCTGGCCGGCCATGATCGTCGACGTGAAGCGGGCGATCGCCTGGGTGCAGGACAACATCGCGCTGTTCGGGGGCGATGCCGGCTTCGTGGCGATCAGCGGCGGCTCCTCCGGCGGGCACCTCGCCGCGCTGGCGGCGCTGTCGGGGGGCGATCCCGGCTTCCAGCCCGGCTTCACCGGCGCCGACACCTCGGTGGCCGCGGCCGTCGCGCTCTACGGCGTGCACGACTTCTCGATCGACGAGCACGGGCTGTTCGCGCTGCTGGAGGGCAAGGTCATCGGCACCGCGCGGGTCGACGACGTCGAGACCTGGCAGCAGGCCTCGCCGGTGCACCGCGTCGGGCCGCACGCCCCGCCGTTCCTCGTGGTGCACGGCAGCACCGACACGGTCGTCTCGGTGCGGCAGTCGCGGCGGTTCGTGCAGCGGCTGCGGCAGGTCAGCGGCCAACCGGTGCTCTACGCCGAGCTCCCGCACGCCCAGCACGGCTTCGATAGCTTCCCCACCCCCCGCACGGCGCACACCGTCCGCGCGATCCACCATTTCCTCGCGGCGACACACACCCGCTACCAATCAACCACGGTGATCGCCGATTGCGTGCACCCAGCGTCGTCCCCACGACCGTGAGCGCACGCAACCGGCGATCACCACGCGTGGGGGTGGCTCTAGCATCGTGGGGAGAGTCGAACGATTTTCTGGAGGTCATCCGTGTCCGCGCCCGTATCCAGCCCCGCGTCCGCCCCCGTCCGGGTGCAGGCGGGGACGACCGCGGGTGCCGCCGTCCGCGAGGCAGGCCTGCCGACCAGCGGGGCGAGCGCCGTCGTCGTGGTCCGCGAGGCCCAGGGGCGGCTCCGCGATCTGGCCTGGGCACCTGACGTCGACGTCGAGGTCGAGGCCGTTGGCGCGGACACCGAGGACGGCCGCAGCGTCGTCCGGCACTCCGCCGCGCACGTGCTCGCCCAGGCCGTCCAGCAGCTGCATCCCGAGGCCCGGCTCGGGATCGGCCCACCGATCGCTGACGGCTTCTACTACGACTTCGACGTCGCCACCCCGTTCACCCCCGATGACCTGACAAAGCTCGAGTCGGCGATGAAGAAGATCATCAAGTCGGGCCAGCGGTTCGCGCGACGCCGGTTCGACTCCGTCGACGACGCCCGCAAGGAGCTCGCCGACGAGCCGTACAAGCTGGAGCTGATCGACCTCAAGGGCGGCGTGGACACCAGCGAGGTCATGGAGGTCGGCGAGGGCGATCTCACGATCTACGACAACGTGCACGCGCACACCGGCGAAACCGTCTGGTCCGACCTGTGCCGCGGTCCGCACGTGCCTACCACGAGGTTCATCCCGGCGTTCACGCTGACGCGCTCCGCCGCCGCGTACTGGCGGGGCAGTGCGAACAACCCGCAGCTGCAGCGCATCTACGGCACCGCGTGGGAGTCCACCGAGGCCCTCGACGCGCACCTGCACCGCCTCGCCGAAGCGCAGCGCCGCGACCACCGCCGTCTCGGTGCCGAGCTGGACCTGTTCAGCTTCCCCGACGAGATCGGCTCCGGCCTCGCGGTCTTCCACCCGAAGGGCGGGATCATCCGCCGCGAGCTGGAGAACTACTCGCAGCGCCGGCACGAGGAGGCGGGCTACGAGTTCGTCAACACCCCGCACGCCACCAAGGCTGCGCTGTTCGAGATCTCCGGGCATCTCGGGTGGTACGCCGAGGGCATGTATCCGCCCATGCACCTCGACGAGGAGCGCGCGGCCGATGGCACGGTCCGTAAGCCGGGGCAGGACTACTACCTCAAACCGATGAACTGCCCGATGCACAATCTGATCTTCTCCGCGCGCGGGCGGTCCTACCGCGAGCTGCCGCTGCGGCTGTTCGAGTTCGGCACGGTGTATCGCTATGAGAAGTCCGGCGTCGTGCACGGGCTCATGCGTGCTCGCGGGTTCACCCAGGACGACGCGCACATCTACTGCACGACCGACCAGATGCAGGACGAGATCCGGTCGCTGCTGAGCTTCGTGCTGGACCTGCTGCGCGACTATGGCCTCGACGACTTCTACCTCGAGCTCTCCACCCGCGATCCGGCGAAGTCGATCGGAACCGACGAGGAGTGGGAACAAGCCACGGACGCGCTGCGGGAAGCCGCGCAGGCCAGCGGGCTCGAGCTCGTCCTGGACCCGGGCGGTGCCGCGTTCTACGCCCCGAAGATCTCGGTGCAGGCGCGCGACGCGATCGGTCGCTACCACCAGATGTCGACCATTCAGGTGGACATGATGCTGCCGCAGCGTTTCGACCTCACCTACACCGCCGCCGACGGTTCCCGGCGCCGGCCGGTGATGATCCACCGTGCGTTGTTCGGCTCCATCGAGCGGTTCTTCGCGATCCTCACCGAGCACTACGCCGGGGCGTTCCCGGCGTGGCTCGCGCCGGTGCAGGTGGCCGCGATCCCGGTCACCGACGACCAGGTCGGGCACATCGAGGAGATCGCGGCGGCACTGCGTTCCCGGGGCGTGCGGGTCGAGGTGGACGCCGGCGACGACCGGATGCAGCGCAAGATCCGCACTCACACGGTGGCGAAGGTGCCGTTCCTGCTGCTCGCCGGCGCGCGCGACGTCGAGGCCGCCGCGGTGAGCTTCCGGTTCCGCGACGGCACCCAGCTCAACAGCGTCCCCGTGGCCCAGGCCGTCGAGCAGATCGTCGGGTGGATCGGCGCCCGCATCAACGCGTCCCCGACGGCCGACACCTTCGCGCTGGCGCAGTAGCCGAGCTGCCCGTCGAGGCCACGGGGCGGGGCCCGCGCCTAGGATCGTCGCTCATGGACGACCCGGTCGAGCCGGCGCTGGAGCCGCGCGACGGTGTCGGCATCCCGGACGGCTTCCGCAGGCTGTGGACGCCGCATCGGCTGGCCTATATCAAGGACGCCGGGACGCAGGGGTGCCCGTTCTGCCGGATCCCCGACCTGCCCGACGCCGACGGGCTCGTCGTCGCGCGCGGCGACACCGTGTACGCGGTGCTCAACCTGCACCCGTACAACCCGGGGCACCTCATGGTGCTGCCCTACCGCCATGTCGCCGAGCTGGAGGACCTCACCGCTGCCGAGGCGGGCGAGCTCATGACGTTCACCCAGTCGGCCGTGTGCGCGATGAAACGGGTCGCGTCGCCGCACGCGTTCAACGTCGGGCTCAACCTGGGCACGGTCGCGGGTGGCTCGCTGGCCGAGCATCTGCACCAGCATGTCGTGCCGCGCTGGGGCGGGGACGCCAACTTCATCGCCGTGGTGGGGCAGACCAAGGTGATCCCGCAGCTGCTCTCGGAGACCCGCGCGCTGCTGGCGGCTGCCTGGGGTGAGCCGCCGGGCCGGGCCGCCGGTGGTGCGGGATAGGCTGGACAGGGTCCAGGCGGCGGCCGGCAGATCTCCGAGCCCCCGGTCGACAAGCAGGAGTCCATGCTCAACGTCTTCGCCCGTATGCATGTCAACCGCGTGACCGACCCGATCGGCCGCTGGCTGGTTGAGCGTGGCGTCGTGCCCGATGTGGTCACCGTGGCCGGCACCGTCGGCACGGTCGTCGCGGCCCTGTGGTTCCTGCCCCGGGACCAGCTGTTCGTCGGCGCCCTGGTCATGACCGTGTTCGTGCTGTTCGACCTGATCGACGGCGCGATGGCGCGCGCCAGGGGGATCAGCACCCCGTTCGGAGCAGTGCTCGACTCGACCTCGGACCGCGTTGCCGACGGGGCGCTGTTCGCGGGGCTCACCTGGTGGTGTCTGGGCGTGGGGGAGCAGCGGGTCCTCGGCGTGGCCGCACTGGTCTGCCTCGTCGCGGGCCAGCTCGTCTCCTACATCAAGGCGCGGGCTGAGGGGGAGGGGCTGCGCGCCGACGGGGGGTTGGTCGAGCGGGCCGAGCGGTTGATCATCGCGCTGGCGGGCACCGGGCTGGCGGGCCTGGGGGTGCCCTTCGCGCTGCCCGTCGCCCTGTGGCTGCTGGCCGCGGCGTCGGTGTGGACGGTCGGGCAGCGGATCGCGGCGGTCCACCGGAGCGCGCAGGCGGTGCCCCACCCCGTGACCTCGGACCGGGCCGAACCGGCGCCACGCCCATGAGCGGGCTCGCCGAACGCCTTGCCGACGCCGAGTACGCGGCGGCGTGGCGGCTGGTGCGGGGACTGCCGCCGGGGCTCGCGTTCGGCGCGTTCCGGCTCGGTGCCGACCTCGTCGCCCGTCGCGGTGGCCCGGGCGCGCGGCAGCTGCGGGCCAACCTCGCGCGGGTCGTGCCCGACGCCTCGCCCACCGAGCTCGACGCCCTGGTCCGGGACGGCCTGCGCAGCTACGCGCGGTACTGGTGCGAGGCGTTCCGGCTGCCGGCGATGGACCCGGTAGCCGTGCACGACCACGTGGACCCGCTGGTCACCGGTGCAGCCCCGCTCTTCGAGGCGCTGGATGCGGGCCGGGGCGTGGTCATCGCGCTGCCGCACAGCGGGAACTGGGACGTCGGGGGCGTATGGCTGGTGGAGGAGCTGCGCCGCCGCGGCCGGGAACCCGCGTTCACCACCGTGGTGCAGCGGCTGCGCCCGGAGTCGCTCTACCGGCGGTTCGTGGCCTACCGGGAGGCGCTGGGGTTCGAGGTGGTCGCCGTCGAGGACAATGCCGCGGGATCGCATCGCGCGCTGACGCGTCGGCTGCTGGCCGGTGGCGTCGTCTGCCTGGTGGCCGACCGCGACCTCACCGCAGCCGGTGTCGAGGTGAGGTTCCTCGGCGAGCGTGCGCTGTTCCCGGCGGGTCCGGCGCGGCTGGCCGCGCTCACCGGATCGCTGCTGCTGCCGGTCTGCCCAAGGTTCACCTCGGACGGGTGGTCGATGCCGCTCGCCGGGCCGGTGCCGGTCGCCGGCCGGGCCGGCGTCACGGCGGCGACGCAGGCGCTCGCCGACACCTTCGGCCTGATGATCGCCGAGTCTCCCGCGGACTGGCACGCGCTGCAGCCGATCTGGACCGCCGACCGGGTCCCCGAACCGGTGCCGACATGACGAGGCCACTGCCGTGACGGGCCCCCTGCGGGTCGGCATCGTCTGCCCGTACTCACTCGACGTTCCCGGGGGCGTGCAGGCGCACGTCGTCGGTCTCGCCCAGGTGCTGCGCGGTCTGGGCCACAGCGTGAGCGTGCTGGCCCCCGCCGCCGACGACACGCCCGTGCCGGAGTTCGTCACCTCGGCGGGCCGGGCGCTCGGGGTGCCCTACAACGGCTCGGTGGCGCGGGTGAGCTTCGGTCCGGTGTCCTACGCGCGGGCGCGGCGCTGGCTCGCCGAGCACACCTTCGACGTGTTGCACCTGCACGAGCCCACCACGTTCAGCCTGTCGGTGCTGGCGCTGTTCGCCGCCGAGGGGCCGATCGTGGCGACGTTCCACACCTCCACCGAGCGATCCCGCGCGCTGAGCGCGTTCGGCGGGCTCCTGCGGCCGCTGATGGAGAAGGTCACGGCGCGGATCGCGGTGTCGCCGCTGGCCCGGCGCGTGCAGGTCGAGCACCTCGGCGGGGACGCCGTGGAGATCCCCAACGGTATCGATGTCGCCGCCTACTCCGACGGGCCGCTGCTGCCCGGGTACCCCCGCGGCGAGACCGTCGGGTTCCTGGGACGGTTCGACGAGCCGCGCAAGGGTATGGCGGTGTTGCTCGACGCGGTGCGCACGTTGGCCCCGTCGCGACCCGAGCTGCGGGTGCTGGTGGTGGGCCGCGGTGACGGCGACGCGCTGCTGCGCGCGGCCGGGCCGGTGGCCGACCGGCTCGACGTGCTGGGTGCGGTCAACGACGCGACGAAGGCCGCGGCGCTGCGTTCGGTTGACGTGTTCTGCGCGCCCAACCTGCGGGGCGAGAGCTTCGGGATGGTGCTGGCCGAGGCGATGGCGGCCGGGGTGCCGGTGCTGGCGAGTGACCTGGACGCCTTCCGCGCCGTCCTGGGCGACTTCGGGGCCGGAGCGCTGTTCCCCACCGGTGACGGCGCCGCGCTGGCCGCTGCGCTGGCGACCCTGCTGGCGGACCCCACGCGCCGCGCCGTGCTGTCCGCCGCCGGCCGGGTGCGCGCCGCCGACTTCTCCTGGCCCGTCGTCGCGACGTCGGTGCTGCGGGTCTACCGGGCCGCAGTGGCGGCGGACCCGCGCCGCGTCGCCGCCCGCCCGGGGCCATCGTGAACGGCTGGGCGTGGCTGCTGGTTGTCATCGGTGTCCTGGTGCTGGTGGGGGTCACCGTGTGGTGTGTCGCCCGGGTCCGGCGGCTGGACCGGCTGCACGTGCGTATCGACGCCGCCCGCTCCGGGTTGGAGTCGGCGCTGGAGCGTCGGACGGGTGCGGCACTGGCGGTGGCGACGGCGCTGGAGGGCGCCGGGAGGACGGAGCCGGTGCGTCCCGACGTGCTGCGGGCCGCGGTGGCGGGGGCGTGCGCGGCGCGGGCGGCGGGCCCGGACCGGGAGGCCGCGGAGAACGCGCTCGGACGCCGGCTGGCGGCCCTGGACCGTGCGGTGCTGCCCGCGGCCGTGCTGGAGGAGCTCGTCGAGGCCGAGCAGTTGCTGATCCTGGCGCGGCGGGTGCACAACGACGCCGTTCGCGACACCCTCGGCCTGCGGTCGCGACGGCTGGTGCGCTGGCTGCACCTCGCCGGGACCGCTCCGCTGCCGGCGTACTTCGAGATCGCCGAGGCCGACGCCGCTGTGATCACCACCGTTCCCGCTGCGGTCCGAAAGACCTGAGTCGCGCCGCCGCGCTGACGTAGGATCGGGTGTCCGCGCTCCGAGGAACCGAGAGGCCCTACCGTGTCGTCCGACCAGGCCCTTCCCGACAACGACGGCCCCCGTCTGGGCACCGTGCGCGTGAAGCGCGGGATGGCGGAGATGCTCAAGGGTGGCGTGATCATGGATGTGGTCGACGCCGACCAGGCCAAGATCGCCGAGGACGCGGGGGCCGTCGCGGTGATGGCCCTGGAGCGGGTGCCGGCCGACATCCGTGCCCACGGCGGGGTGGCACGCATGAGCGATCCGGACATGATCTCCGGCATTGTCGAGGCCGTCTCCGTCCCGGTGATGGCCAAGGCCCGCATCGGCCACTTCGTCGAAGCCCAGGTGCTGCAGTCCCTCGGCGTGGACTATATCGACGAGTCCGAGGTGCTCACCCCGGCTGATGAGGCGCACCACATCGACAAGTGGCCGTTCACCGTGCCGTTCGTGTGCGGTGCCACCAACCTGGGGGAGGCGCTGCGCCGCATCTCCGAGGGCGCGGCGATGATCCGCTCGAAGGGCGAGGCCGGCACCGGCAACGTTGTCGAGGCCACCCGGCACATGCGGTCGATCCGCTCGGAGATCCGTCGGCTGGCCACGCTCGACGCGGCCGAGCTGTACCTCGCCGCCAAACAGCTCAGCGCGCCCGTCGAGCTGGTGGCCGAGATCGCCCGCTCCGGCGCGCTGCCGGTCGTGCTGTTCACCGCGGGCGGCATCGCCACCCCGGCCGACGCCGCGATGATGATGCAGCTCGGCGCCGAGGGCGTGTTCGTGGGCTCGGGGATCTTCACCTCCGACCAGCCGGGGCGCCGCGCCGCGGCCATCGTCAAGGCCACCACCTTCTTCGACGACCCCGATGTGATCGCGAAGGTCTCGCGCGGTCTCGGCGAGGCCATGGCCGGCATCACCGTCACCGACCTGCCCGCCGACCAGCGCTACGCCACCCGAGGTTGGTAAAAGCGGTACTCTTTCCTGGCGGATGCATGCCGCGCGGTGGGTTGGACCGGCTGATCGGCGACTTGCTGCCGACGGTCTACTCTGCCGGAGCCCGCACCAGACGTGGCGTTAGTAGCCTGCCGAAGATATCTGAATGACCGTAGTGGCTGGGCGTACGCGGCGCTCAGGGCTAGTTTAAATCGATGAACGGGAACAGGCTAAGGTAGCTGTAGAGCAGATCTATGACGAGCGTGATGGCGTCGGCTGCGATGAGTAGCCACGCCGCCATGAGTGCGATGCTGAAAATCAGCACAGCGCCTATCCTACGAGCCGCCCAGTACATTGTCGGTAACTCTGCCGAACGGACTGCCGGGTTGGGGTCGAAAGATCGGACAGCGAACCGGGGCCGGAGGTTGTCCGGTAGCGGATACCGATTCTCCGGTACTAGATCTGGCAACCCCTGAACGCCAGTCGCTATATCTTTTTTCGCTGGCTCGGAATCAGCACCAGTTGGGCCGCTCATTGGTTTCCCGAAGCGATATTAGGCAGGGCGAATCCAGCGCTCTCTACCAACCAGCGCAACGCGGCTCCCGGCGAAGTCGCCCCCTTGCTGTCGGAGCTCGTGAGAAAATAGCGAACCTCGCCAAAGTCTCGTTCGCAGGCCTGTACCAGGTTGCGGTGCCCGTACTCGGCGAGCCACTGTTTGACATTCTCGGAACCGGGGGCCGGGCCACGACCACGGAAATAAACCTCCAAGAGATCGGCCTTGTGCAGCACCACCGCGAGGGATCGCCGCCGTAGGTCCACCCGGTCGTCCGCGAGCTGTGCCACGACAGCGTGGTATGTCAGTTCGGGATCGACGGCACCACCGTCCTCCGATCTCAGGTTGTCGATCCGCGCGGCAATCCAAGGCAATGCTATCGCGTCGATTACCAACACAACACTTTGCGTCTCGCGGAGGTAATTCAACCTGGCCTGGTACACTGAATTTTCGAAAATCTCACCCGGCGCATCGAATACATGCAGAGTCGCGCAGCGCCGCCTGAATGTTATCCTGGCTGCGATGCACGGAACAGCGCCGCCATCTGGTTTATGCGGTGTGAGGAGTTCCAGGCCACCTCCAGTATGTGCCACGGTGGCGCCGATCGCTCGGATACCCGCGTTGACGACGCTGGTTTTGCCAGCGCCTTTCGCGCCGACCATGGCCACGCGAATGTTTCGATCGAGCATTGAGCCCGGCCACAGCGGCTCCCGGCACCACGGGCAGCGTAGGCGCAGAGTCGGTGTCGCCCGGGTGGCGGTTGTCGGGATCAGCGCGCCGCAGGTGCAGCGGCGGCGAACGACGCCGTAGTGGCCAGGTTTGAGGTCGAGGTGAAAGCGACCGCACCTGCACTCGACGATCGGCAATTGGGTGTGGCCAAAACAGCCGGGTGTGGTACAGGTGGCGGCTGCACCGCTGCGACGCAGCTGCACTCGGTCGACCAACCGGACGACATTTATAGATCCGCGCCGGATTATCCAAAGAACTCCAGCAACGCCTCCTAGAATGATTCCGCTCGCAGCCGTCGCAGTCATCACGCCGAGAGTGGCAGACACGCCGGCAGCATAAGGCAACAGCAGGAATGGTCTGAAGGTGACTCGTGGGATGAAGTCGTCGAATTCATCGGCGAACCACTTGCGGAGGTCTCCAATTCGCTGCCACATCTGACTGGTTGTCGCCACGACCTGGGCGCCAGCGGTCAGGGCGTCATTTGCTGCCTGGATCGCAAGGTAGTGACTCCAGGCTGGCTCCAGGCCCGCGAGTCCGTGCACAGGATCTGTGGGTGATCCGTCGTCGGCCGGGACTTCGCGTTCGGCTTTGTTTCGCATGAGGCTCGTCGCCGCGATCCCCGCCGCGCCGAACGCACCGAAGGTGACGGACACGGGAATGAGGACGAGCAGGATTGGGACAAGGACAAGAGCCGTCAGTAGCAGGAGATATAGGAACGCGACGGCGACGGCTATGCCGGTAGCGGTTGTATCACTCGGATGGTCCTGCGGTCCTGTCACCGTGGCCTCTTCCGAAACGGATTGCGCGGCCGCCGGAAAGTTTGCTTCGTGCCGAGTGCCCACCACTGAGACCGTTCATAATCGTCCAGGAATTTGGCCATCTGGTGATTTTCCGCATCTGACAGTCGCTGTCGATGCTCAACCAGACGGCGCCGTAGCTGGTCTGACTCTCGATCGAGCCCTGTGAACACAAGAAACGCTGTGGCGACTGTCCGCTCGTCCGTATCGGTGCTGAGTACGGCCGCTAGACGACCGACCAGGACGTCGCACTGCTCGGCCGGCACGGTAAGCATCAGCGCGGCTGCCACATTCGGATGGAGCCCGCGCATCGCGTCCACCAGAACGTTCACCGTACCGGTTAAGACCTCAACTGGAAAGGCTTCGATCTCCGCGGCGACGTCATCTACCACGGCCTGGCTGACGGCGTCAGCCTCCGCGGACCAACTCCTCATCTGCATGGCGAGTGCCTGCACTTGAGTGGTCTGCTGCTGCCACTTCTGGAGTAGCAGATGTCCCGGTTGGTATCCCAATTCGGTCAAACGGTCGAGCACACGCAGCACATCTGAATGCGGGCGGGACTCAGATACGAGGATGTCCTCGATCGTCGGCACGATCGCGGGTGGCAAGCCGCCATCGGGCGTGGCCAACGCAAGTATAGCTGGAAGCTCGACGACGGCTGGCGGTCGGTCGCGGTGCAGCACCTTCCAGGCCACCTCCATTGCGTCGAATCCGCCAGAGTCCCGCAGCGCCGAGAGAACGGTCTGGGTGATCCACTGTTGGACGAACTTATCGCCGCATAGAAGCGCTGCTGTGATAAGTGCCGTATCCAACGGGGAGCGTGGATCTCGGATGGTCGGCAACAGCCGTCGCCACCACAGGTTACCGATCTCGGCCATTGACGCCGAGCTGAGTGCGGACTGCACTCGTCGCTCGAGCTCGTCACGAAGCAGGTCGATCGTCTCGTCTCGACACGACCAGCTATCAATCTCGGGGAGATCCCATGCGGTGTCGGCCCACCAGCGAACGAATCCGTGCAGTGAATCGGTGAAGTGTGACGGGGCCGGTCGTAATCCATAACGGCTCGCAAGAGAAAGTAGTGCGAGCACCATTTCCGGCTCCGCCGTGACGAGAACCCCCTCCATTGCGAATGTCGCCTCTGGTACTCCGGATGGTACAGACACGGCGCGACTCGTAGCGTCGGACAGTGCGCGGGCGAAAATCTGCCAGGTGATCAGGTCACCAGTGGAGGTGCCGACGACTCCGGTGGCGATCCGGTGGAGTCGATCCAGCTGACCAGGTTGCAGACGACCTTGCAACAGCGAACCTACCGTTGTGGTGAGAAGCCTCTCACTGAGCATCCCGCTCGTGGTGCCGAGCCAGTCTACGACGTCGTCGACGTCGGCTGGCGCGAGCGGCTCACCGAGAACGAGCGTCGCTGCGATGATCCGCTCGACACCCTCGTGGCTCGGCTCGGGGGTTTGGAGGGCACCGCTCAGCTCAACTGCGTCGAGTACGTCAAAACAGTCCCGCCGCAGGAAGTGATGAACCCAGAACTGGGCGGTGGCCGACAACGTAACAGTCGACCGTGCTCCTGAATCGAGATCGAACACGACAAAACCCGATCCGGTCGGTGCACCGCGATATGCTGACCCCCAGTCCGGATGTACCGCGACCACGTCGTGTGCGCTGTAGTCGGCATTCGCCACGAACACTTTGAATCCAATCCGTAGGGCATCTGCCCTCGGCATCAGGATCGTCGCGGCCGCGAGCCAGGCGAGTACGGGTTTGGGATCGGAGGTAAGGAAGAGCACACGGGGGCCACCGGCGCGTACGGCCTGCAGCGCCGAAAGCACTGCGACGAGGTGTTCTTCACCGTTCGGTTGCTCGGCTACCCAGCTCTGGAGCCACAGCGGGTCGAGTACACCTGACTCTGGTTCCCGCGGCAGGGGGGGGCAGACCGTTCCGCCGTCCCATCGGATCAACCAGACCGGCGAGCCCCAGAGCTGGGCCGGACGTAGCTGCCCATAACTGTCAATGTCGTCGGTGACGAGCGCGTGGGTGAAATGGTTTCCCCGGCGGGTTCCTGTCGCCTCCGTTCCGAGGTAGACGCCGGAAGCCGTTGCGAAACGGCCGTCGAAGATGTGAGCAAGGGAACGTGGGTAGGCGGGTACGGGTCGCCGCTGGACCATCCATCCGTGGGGCGGCTCGTAGAGACAGTGGCGCTCCACTACCTCCATCGTGGCGGGGTCGACACCGGGGGAGACGGCCCGAAACTGCAAACCGGCACCGCCGAGGAGACCTTCGCCAGCCCGGCAGCTCGTGAAATGTAGAGAACGGAACTCAGGCACGTTTGACCTGCCCGATAATCCCCCGCAGGTACATCAGCCACAGCAGGGGTTCCGCGACGTTCTTCGGTTGGACTCCGCGCTCGTTGACCTCCCGTGCCTCGTAGTCGGGGATAGCGCCGAGTGACGACATCGCGAAGTAGCGGAACGTCAAATAGTTGGCGTCCATATGACGGTCGACCGAGCTGGCGCCACGCGTGTGTAGTAAGGTGCGGACGTGTTGGTGCATGTCGGTCCCGAACCGCTCGTCGTACCCTCCGTCGACTCTCGGTCTAGCCCGTCGCAGGAAGTGTGTTTCGTCCAGCAGCGGCTCTATGACGTCGAGCTTCGCCATCACCACAGCGACTGGTGTGCGGATTTTCGCGCCGTGGTCCCCGCCGCCACGAATTGCTTCGGTGACTATCGCCAGCACGCCGTCGACCAATGATGTCTCTTCTTCGGCTTCCTTTGGCAACGGTACCTGGCTGCGTACGCCTGGCAGCTGGTAGGCGTCGAGCAAAACGATGAGGCCGTCGGCCGCCCGGAGGTACCGTTGTCGGTCCGGGCGTTCCTGGTTGAGAATGTCCTCGCCAGCGGCGTCGCAGAATGACAGGATTGTTCCTGGGTGGACGGTTCCGCCGACCAGTCTCCTGCGAGGGTGCCGCCACTGTAAGACCAACGGCACCCGCCGACCATTGGGTGACGGTGGGGTCTCCGCGGGAAGCTGTCCGTGGGTGAACAGCGAGCGTTCGTACTGGTGCAGCCACTCGTGGATGGAGTTCGAACCCGCTTGCTGGGCGCCGACGAGATGCACGTCTGCTTTGAATGGCTCGCTGATGACGTCTCGGAGCTGTCGGTTAAGCACAGTGAGGTATACTGTTTTTCCAGCTGCGGTGTTACCTACCATTCCGATCAATGGGCTCGGGCGGTCGAGCAAGGTTGTTGGTAGCGGGGTGTGACACAGCGAGCACGCACGCTTTGCTGACCAGGACCCGCAAGCCGAACATAACCCTCGCAGTCCGGCCCGGTCCGTCTGCGCGGGCTTGAATGAGGGCATTGAATCCCCGTTGTAGCCCGTGCGCCGCTCCCGCTGAGCGTCACGTATTGGTGGGCAGCCATCAAAGCCCGGTGAACCCTGACCGTCACAGACAAAGCGCAACTCGGTGCGCATCTGCTTATGATAACAGTATGGACAGGTCAACCGGTCCACGAGCGGATCCTCAGGGTCTCAGAATGCGGGTCGGTAAGGGTCACGTCCTGCCCTTTGGCTACGAAGCAGCGCAGCCAACCCGGCCCCCTGCGACGAGGTACGGTTATCTGGACGGTGGTGCGCTGGTAGAGGAGGTAGGCCCGATCTAGCTCCACACATTCGTCCAGGGACTCAGGAAGGTGATCGGCGGTCGAGAAGCCGATGACGACTTCGCATTCTACCGGTGGCCGGTCGGTTGTGATCTCGACGGTGTACGTGCGTGCGATGGTGAGATGGCGCAACCTGCGGATTGTGTAGTTGACCTCCAGGCGGGGGGCCGCTGCGGTGACTGGCACTGCGAGTGACCACGTCCGCCTGTCTGGAGTGACGCCGCGGACGGCCACGGTGAAGTCAATCTCGCTGGAGGTGAGATGGGAGCCTAGGGCCGTCCTCCAAAAGCCGTTCTGCCGATACTTTTCCCGGTCCACCGACCGTCGACCATCCTCCCAGCAGACAAGAGCCTCCGTGGCCCAGGGCGGCCACACCCAAGACAGACGGACGTCGTCACCAAAGCGCTCCGCTCGCAGGTCGCGCGGGTGGTCTGCTGACGGACCGGATGAGCTGCCTGCGGAAACTGGGTCCGCCAGGCTTCCATCGTCCCCGGTCGGAGATGCAGGCCAGGTGGAGTGTTTGCCAGTCCCGACAACCATCCGGTCGACCTCTGTGGCGGGCGCTCTGTCGTCGGCGAGGGGCGGACGAGGTGGATCGAGCGCTGGCTCTGGGACTACTGGGGGGAGGTATGCAGACCACCAGGCTGGTGAGAGGAGATCCACGTCCGGGTCGGCGAGCAGTGCATCGTGAGCGTCAAGCAGCGAGACGTACACGGCGCCCGAGTAGTCCCGCTGCTCGCGGCGGGCCAACCAGTAGCTGACGACCTCTTTCAGGTGGTCCGCTAACCCTTGCTCGGTCAGCTGTCCGCTAACAGCGTACCGGATGCGCAGGTCGGAAGGGAGTCGCCGAGGATTGGCGCGGAGTGGACGGACTACCGAATCGTGGTACTTCTCCGCGTCGAACTTGGAATATCGGTCCCCCCTATCCCGTCCGTACACGCCTACCCCCATTTCCAAGTGAGCAATTGTACCGAACAGTCTGAACAGGTCTAGCGGCCATCTGGGTGATATGGATCGCGGTGCCGCCGCCAGACGTCGGAACGTGCTGTCGGTCAGCTCGGTGCCGCGTCGTAGCGGGCGAACGTCCGGGTGAAGGTTGCGGCGCCGGACGTCATCGCCCGTAGGTCGACGGCGTAGCGCAGCAGCTCGGTGCAGGGCACCTCGGCGCGCACGAGCGAGCGTCCCGGTCCGGCGACGTCGGTGCCCAGCACCCGTCCGCGTCGCCCGGACAGGTCGCCGAGCACCGCGCCGAGGTGCTCGTCCGGGATCCGGACGGCCACCTCGTCGTGCGGCTCGAGTAGCACCGTGCCGCACGCGGTGGCCGCCTCCCGCAGCGCCAGTGACCCGGCGGTCTGAAACGCCGCGTCGGAGGAGTCGACACTGTGCGCCTTGCCGTCGACCAGCGTGGCGCGCAGGTCCACGGCCGGGTGGCGGGTGTCGGTCAGCCCGCGCTCGAGCTGGGCGCGCAGGCCCTTCTCCACGCTCGGGATGAACTGCGTGGGCACCGTGCCCCCGACGACCTTCGACACGAACTCGAAGCCCGTCCCGCGGGGCAGTGGCTCGAACTCGACATGACACACCGCGTACTGGCCGTGCCCGCCGGACTGCTTGACGTGGCGGCCCGTCACCTTCGCGGGGCGGGCGATGGTCTCCCGCATCGGGACCCGGACGGGTTCGGTGTCCACCTCGGCACCGCCCGCGCGCAGCCGCGACAGCACGACGTCGGCGTGCGCCTCGCCCATGCACCACAGCACGGTCTGGTGGGTCTCCTGGTTGCGCTCCAGGCGCAGCGTCGGGTCGGCGGCGACGAGCTTGGCCAGCGTCTTGACCAGGGCGTCCTCGTCGCCCCGGGTGCGCGCGAGGACCGCGACGGGCAGCAGCGGCTCGGGCAGCTCCCAGCAGGACAGCCGCAGCGGATGCTCGGCTGCCGACACGGTGTCACCGGTCTCGGCGGTGCCGAGCTTGGTGAGCGCGCAGATGTCGCCCGCCACGCACGCGTCGATCTCCCGCAGCGTCGCACCGAGCGGTGCGTAGACGTGGGCGAGCCGCTCGTCGGCGTCATGGCCCCGCTCCTGCTCCCCGGCGCGCTGTGCCGGGACGGTGATGTGGTGGTCGCTGACGTGCACCGTCGACTCCGGGCGCAGCGTCCCGGAGAACACCCGCACCAGCGACACGCGCCCGACGTAGGCGTCGGCGGAGGTGCGCACGATCTCGGCGGCCAGCGGGCCGTCGGGATCGGCGGACAGCGGCGGGTGCGTGGCGCCGTCGACGGCGGAGACGGTGGGCAGCGGGTGCTCCAGCGGCGAGGGGAACCCGCCGACGAGCACCTCCAGCAGCGCGTCGAGCCCGATCCCGCTGCTGGCGCACACCGGCACGACCGGATGGAACGAACCGCGGGCGACCGCCGTCTCCAGGTCGTCGATCAACGTCGCGACCTCGAGCTCCTCGCCACCGAGGTAGCGCTCCATGAGCGACTCGTCCTCGGACTGCTCGATGATGCCCTCGATCAGCTCGCCGCGGGCGTCCTCGGCGCCGGGTGGTGGCCCGGCGCCGTCAGCGCTGCCGGCGATGGTCTGCGACAGCAGGCCGTAGAGGCCGGTCAGCTCGTCGCCGTCCCGGACGGGCAGGTAGAGCGGGGCGACGCCGGCGCCGAACGCCTCCTGGCATGCGGCGACGGTGGCCTCGATGTCGGCGCGGGCGTGGTCGCAGCGGGCGACCACCACGGCCCGCGGGATGTCGACCGCGGCGCACTCCTCCCACTGCGCGACGGTGGCGGAGTCGATTGCGCCCTCGCGCCCCTCGTTCGCCGGGACGACGAACAACGCGGCGTCGGCGGCGCGCAGCCCGGCGCGCAGCTCGCCGACGAAGTCCCCGTAACCCGGGGTGTCGATCAAGTTGATCTTGATGTCCTCGTGGAGGAGGGGTGCGACGGCCAGCGCCACCGACCGCTGCTGGCGCACGGCGGCCTGGTCGTGGTCGCAGACCGTGGTGCCGTCGGCTACCGCGCCCGGCCGAGGGATCGCCGCGGTGTGCGCGAGCAGGGTCTCCACCAGCGTCGTCTTGCCTGCACCGGACGGACCCACGAGGACCACGTTGCGCACCCGGGCCGGGTCGCTGACGGTAGTGCTGCGCGCTCCGCCGGCGCCGCGCGCGGTGGAGGCCGACGAGCGGGTACCTACCCGTTGCCCGGCATCTGCTCTGACGGCCATGGCGACCACCTCCGCGACGTTGCGTCGACGCCCGAACTTCACATGCGGGCCATCTCACACCCCGGGTCGAGCAGCCACAACCCCTGAAGTGGAGCTGAGGGTCGGTTCTGCCCGCCACCATGCCCGAACGTGGCATGCAGAAGCGGATGCTGTCAGCGGCGTGGACCCCTGGGGCGGGGGTCGCCGCCGAGACTGTCCACGATCTTCGTCGACATGTGGGTTGCCGGCGGCGAGCAGCCGCCCGATCACCACCGCGTCCGAGCCGTCGAGCGTCGAAGGTCAGCCCCGGTCTCACGCAGTTCGGGCCGGCTCCACGCCCAGCGTCTCTTCGGCCCAGGCCCGCTCCTGCTCGGTCACCGGGCCGCCGGTGTCGGCCAGCGCCTCGTCCAGCGAGGTCCGCCACTCGACCAGATCCGCGAGAACCACCCCGACCGAGTGCTGCATGAAACCCGAGACGCTGCTCGCCGTTCCCAGTCGGATCAGCTCTCGGATCTGCTCGAGCTGCTCAGAGGGGGTGTTCGGCATCCGAGTAGGGTCGGTGCCTGTGCCCGTACCCGGTCCCGGATATGCCATCACCGCGCGGGTGGAGGTGCCCGCGTCCGCCAGCGCTGCGGGCGATCTCACTGTGGCAATCGGCCGCGTTGGTGGCGTCGTCACCGCGTTCGACGTGGTGGAGGCCCATTCCCCCACGCTCGTTGTCGACATCAGCTGCAACGCGCTGAACCAGGCGCACGCCGAGGAGATCACCGCGGCGCTGGAGGCGCTGCCCGGCGTGCGGGTCCGGAGGGTCTCGGACCGGACGTTCCTGGTGCACCTGGGTGGCAAGCTGACCGTCGAGCCCAAGGTCAGCCTGCGCAACCGCGACGACCTCTCCCGCGCCTACACCCCCGGCGTCGCGCGGGTGTGCCAGGCGCTCGCGGCCCATCCGGCCGACGCGCGGCGCTTGACGATCAAGCGCAACACCGTCGCCGTCGTCACCGACGGCTCTGCGGTGCTGGGGCTGGGCAACCTCGGCGCCGCCGCGGCGATGCCGGTGATGGAGGGCAAGGCGGCGCTGTTCAAGCGGTTCGCCGGGGTGGACGCGTGGCCGGTGTGCCTCGACACCCAGGACACCGAGGAGATCATCCGGACCGTCCAGATCCTGGCCCCGGTCTATGGCGGCATCAACCTCGAGGACATCGCCGCGCCGCGCTGCTTCGAGATCGAGGCGCGACTGCGCGAGCTGCTCGACATCCCGGTGTTCCACGACGACCAGCACGGCACCGCGGTCGTCGTGCTCGCCGCGCTGCGCAACGCGCTGCGCGTGGTCGGCAAGAAGCTCACCGACTGCACGGTCGTGGTGTGCGGGGTCGGTGCGGCGGGCTCTGCGATCATCCGGCTGCTGCGCTCGGGCTGCCCGGGTGACGTGCTGGCCGTGGACATCGACGGGATCGTGCACCCGCAGCGACCTGGCCTCGACGACAACCTCGCCTGGATCGCCGAGCACACCAACACCGATGCGGTGACCGGTTCCCTGGCCGATGCGCTCGTCGGTGCGGACGTGTTCATCGGGGTGTCCGCACCCAACCTGTTCGGCGCGGCCGAGCTCGCCACGATGGCGTCCGACGCGATCGTGTTCGCGCTCGCCAATCCCGACCCGGAGGTCGACCCCGCCACGGCCTTACAGCACGCCGCCGTCGTCGCCACCGGCCGCTCGGACTACCCCAACCAGATCAACAACGTGCTCGCCTTCCCGGGCGTGTTCCGCGGACTGCTCGACGCGCACGCCTGCGACATCACCGACGCCATGCTGCTCGCCGCGGCCGCCGCGATCGCCGACGTCGTACCCGAGCCCAACGCCTCCTTCATCGTCCCCAGCGTCTTCGACCCCACCCTCGTCCCCACCGTCGCCGAAGCCGTCCGCACCGCCTAAACCCCGCGAGTCGGTACGAACTGGCGGCCGAGTCGGCACGAGTTGGTGCCTGAGGGGGCTTCGGATCAGGAGATGCGAGCAGTCTGCTGACACGGCGGCCGGCTACCGGACATGATCACCGACATGCCTCTCTCCGCGCGGTTGCGCCCCGGTGCTACACGTCGCCCGTTCGTCGACCGGGAGCCCGTGATCGCGATGGTCGATGCCGCGGTCGCGCACCTGGCTGGGCCGGCCGCCCAACCGCAAGTGCTGGTCCTGACCGGCGTCGGCGGAATCGGGAAGTCTCGGCTTCTCGGGGAGCTCGGCAAGCGGGTCGCGCAACGCCATCCCACGGCGACCCTCGACCTGCAGGTGCCGGCCCAGCGCCAGCCGGAGACCGCCCTGGCCGTACTGCGCTCACAGTTCGGCCGGGCCGGCGTGACGTTCCCGCGCTTCGACATCGCCTACACCGTGCTGTGGCAGCGGCTGCACCCGCACCTTCGACTATCGGCGGAGTCGCTGTCGCTCGCCGAGCACAGCGAGATCCTCACCGAGATCCTGGACCAAGCTGCGGGCGTCCCCCTCTTCGGCACGGCCGCGAAGCTGGTCGAGTCCGGCACCCGCCGGGTTCGCCGCTGGCACTGGATGCGCCAGGACGTCACCTTGCAGGAGCTGGACCTGCTCGGACTGCCCGCCCTGACCGACGCGGTGATCTACCTGTTCGCCGAGGACCTCAAGGCCGTCGGTCACCACGTCCTGTTCGTCGACGCCTACGAGGCGCTGGTCGGTGGAGTCGCCCGAGAGGGCAGCGCCGCTGCGATTGACGGCTGGTTGCGCGACATCATCGCGCAGCTCGACACCGGGCTGGTCGTCATGGCCGGACGCGAGCCCGTGGGCTGGGAGCGCCACAACCCGGAGTGGGCGGCGCGGCTGCGCACGGTCGATGTCGGCGACCTCCCCGTCGAGGCACAGCTGGAGCTTCTCGCCGCTGTCGGGATCGCGGATGCAGGCGAAGCCCGCCGCATCGCGTTGTCCAGCGGTGGGTTGCCGTTCTACCTCCACCTCGCGATCGACGCCCGGAACCCCACCGACCCGACCGGGACGTCCGCTGTGGTGGCACCCGAGATGATCCTGGAGCGTTTCCTCCATCACGTGCACCCGGCGGCCGACGTCGACCTGGCGGATCGGGGTCCGGTCGCCGATCGGGTCGTCGTCGTCGCGGCACACGCGCGCCGCATGCGCGGTCGGACCGCCGAGGCGCTTGCGATGTACACCGCTGTCGTGGACCGGGCAGCCGACGGTCCCACCCGGCGCGACGCCGGGCTGTGGGCCGCCGACCTGCACATGGCACAGGGTCGCTTCGCCGACGCGATGGTGGTGACCGATGATCTGCTGGCTCGCGCGAGCGAGGATGACCTGGACTACCTCGCGGAGGTCGAGCGGCTGCGCAGCCTGGCCTGTCGCTTCGCTTTCGACCTCGGGCGTGCGGCCGGCCACCTCGATCGAGCGCTGCAGCACAGCGCAGCGGCGGGTTCACCGGTGGCCCGCGCCAACCTCGCGGTCAACCGCGCCGAGCTGCTCGCCCTGACCGACCCACCGGTAGCTGTGCTCGTGGCCGGTGCCGCGATCGAGGCTCAGCGGGAGCTGGGTTCCGTGCTCGAGGTCGGCAAGGCGTACACGGCTCTGGGGTTGGCCCGGCTGGCGATGGGGGAGCTGGACGCTGCCGAGCAGGCCCTGACCGACGCCTGCGGGCTGCTCGACCGCGTGGGCTACCGTTCCGGGCGGGCCCGCGCGGAGCTGTTCCGCGCGCTGGTCGCCGCCCGCCGCGGCGGACGCCACGACGTCGTGCGGCGAGCCCGGTGGGCGGTGGCGGAGCTGGAGGCCATCAGCGTGTACCCGGCGCTCGTGGTCGCCGCCGAGACGGCGTTGGCCGTGCTCGGCTGGCACGATCGTGACATCACCCGCTCGGCGATACTCGCCCGGGCCCGGATCCAGCCGCTGCCCGGCTCGCCGGAGCTGTCCTCCGGTGTCAACGCTGCGCTGAGCCTGCTGCTCGGGATCGATCCCGAGCAGCTCTACCGCGAGGCCATCGGTGGTGATCGCCGGGCGGCCGGGTTCTACAACCACAACGTGCGATGCGAGTCGCCGATGGGGACGGTGAACGTCCGGGTGCCAGTGGTCGGTGCGGATCAGATGGACCTCCGGCTTCTCCCGGAGCCCGGTGTTCTTCGGGCCCTGTCCACCGCGAAGGCGCGTGCGCCCCGATTGCGATGGGCGAGCAGTGCACCGCCCTTTCAGGTCCACGATTACGTTGAAGGGGTCGTGCTCGACGAGCTGGCCCCCCGGGGCGAACCGGTTCCGGACCACGTCGTCACCGATGTCGTCGCCCTGTTCCGGGCGCTGGGCTCGATGCCGCGGGAGCTGCTGCCGGAGCTACCCGCGAGCTGGCCGGAGGACGTCTGCGCGGTGGCGGAGCGGCTGTCGGCGCTCACCGGTGCGGTGATCTCGGCGCACCGCCCGGACTTCGGCAGCCTGTGGTCCGCGCTGGGCATCCCGGAGGACCCGCTCGACGCGGTCACGGCCGGTTGGCGCTCGCTCCAGGCGCGTCCGTTCCGGCTGGTGCACTCTGATGTGCATCGCAAGAACATGATCATCGCGGAGGGCGGTGTGGTGTTCATCGACTGGGAGCTGGCGTTGTGGGCCGACCCGCTCTACGACGTTGCCGTGCACCTGCACAAGATGGCCTACCTGGCAGCGGAGGAACAGCGGTTCCTCATCGGGTGGCAGCATGCCGAGCCCGTGGCCGCGGCCACCTCGTGGCGCGGCGACCTGCAGACCTATCTCGATCATGAGCGCGTCAAGTCCGCGCTGGTCGACTCGGTGCGGTACGCGAAGCTCCTCCGGTCCGGTGAGCTGGCACCCGTCGCCCAGGACGCGCTGGTGGGGCGGCTCGTCGCGAAGCTGGGTGCGGCCCGGGTCGTCTGGGGACAGCCAGGCGAGGTCGATCCCGAGGCAGTGCGGGCAGCGCTGCGAAGCGCCTGACGGCGGGGCTACGCTGGACTCATCGTGACTCCCGTGATCGGTGTGCTCGCCCTGCAGGGCGACGTCCGCGAACACCTGAGCGTCCTGACGGCCGGTGGTGCTCGCGCGGTGCCGGTCCGGCGCCCGTCCGAGCTGGACGCCGTCGACGCGTTGGTGCTCCCCGGCGGGGAGTCCACCACGATGAGCCTGCTGCTGGAGACCGTCGAGCTGCTGCATCCGTTGCGCGCCCGGATCACCGCGGGGATGCCGACCTACGGTTCGTGCGCCGGGATGGTGCTGCTCGCCCGCGAGGTGCTCGACGGGCGCCCCGACCAGCAGCAGCTCGGTGGGCTCGACGTCGTGGTGCGGCGCAACGCCTTCGGACGTCAGGTCGACTCGTTCGAGACCGACGTGCGGTTCGCCGGGCTCACCGGTGAGCCGGTGCACGCGGTGTTCATTCGGGCTCCGTGGGTGGAGGCGACGGGGCCGGGGGTGCAGGTGCTGGCCACCGTCGGGGGCCTGATCCGCACCGGGGCCGACGCGGAGGTGGCACCGCGACGGGTGGTGGCGGTGCGCCAGGGTCCGGTGCTGGCCACGGCGTTCCACCCGGAGCTCACCGGTGACGGTCGGGTGCACGCCCTGTTCTGCGCCATGGTCCGGGAGACCGCCGCCGCGGCCTGAACCGCCCGGTCGTTACTGCGTCAGCCGGTAGCGGATGAGACGGCTGCTGTTGCCCACGACCGCGACCGACGAGGCGTTGTGCAGGATCGCCGCCACCACCGGCGACATCGCCCCGCCCGCCGAGACCAGCAGGCCCGCCGCGTTCACCATGATCGACACGCCGTAGTTCTGCCGGATCAGACCGATGCTGCGGCGACCGAGGTCGCGCAGCTCCAGGAGGGTGCGCAGATCGTCGCCGGCGAGCGCGACATCGGCCGTCTCGACGGCCACGTCGGTGCCGCTGACGCCCATCGCGACGCCGATATCGGCCAGCGCCAGCGCGGGGGCGTCGTTGGTGCCGTCGCCGACCATCGCGACGATGTGCCCTTGGGCCTGCAGCGCGCGGACGAGGTCCTGCTTCTCCTCGGGCATGACCTGCGCGTAGAACTCGTCGATCCCCAGCTCAGCGGCCACGGCGGCGGCCGTGGCGAGGTGGTCGCCGGTGAGCAGGACGATCCGGCGCACGCCATCGGCCCGTAGCGCGTCGAGCACCTCCCGCGACTCCGGACGCACCGTGTCGCGCAAGGACACCAGCCCGACCAGCGCCCCGTCGACCGCGAGCAGCAGCGGGGTCTCCGAGGCCCGCTGCAGGCGCCGCACCCAGCCCTGAGCATGCCGGTTGACGCGGACCTTCTGCGCTCGCAACAGCTCGCGCGACCCGAGGAGCAGTATCCGCCCGTCGCTCTGCACCCGCATGCCCTGCCCGAGCAGCACCTCGCACTCCTCGTGCGGCGGGATCGCGATGTGCTGCTCCTCGGTGGAGCGGATCACCGCCTGCGCGAGCGGGTGCCGGGAGTGGATCTCGGAACTTGCGGCGTAGGCGAGCACCTGCTCCGGCGACCAGTCGTCGTCGAAGGACACGACGTTGGTGACGACAGGATGGCCCAGCGTGAGCGTGCCGGTCTTGTCGAACACGATCACATCGACCCGGCCCGCGACCTCCAGGTGTGCCCCGCCCTTGATGAGGATGCCGCGCCGGGCGCCGTTGCCGATCGCTGCGCTGATCGCCGTGGGTGTCGCGAGCCCGACGGCGCACGGGCAGGCGATGAGCAGCATGGTCATCGCCCGGCGGACGTCGCGGGTGAACAACAGCGTGAGCGCCGAGAGCGCGAACGAGGTGGGCACGAAGCGGCGCGAGAAGTCCTCGCCGACGGTCTGGATCGGCGCGCGGTCAGCCTGCCCCTGCTCGATGCGGTTGATGATCCGGCCGATCGCGGTGTCGCGGCCGACGGCGCCGGCGCGCACGACGATCCGGCCGCGCAGCAGCATCGACCCGGCGTGCAGCTCCATGCCGGGCACGACGCTCACGGGCAGCGTCTCGCCGGTGATCGCGGCCTGGTCGAGCACGCCGTCGCCGTCGACGACCATGCCGTCGACGGGAAGCACGACGTGTTGATAAACCACCACCTCGTCGCCGATGACGAGGTGGTCGATGTCCACCTCGACCTCGGTGCTGTCCGCGAGCCGAAGCCAGGTGCGGGTCTGCGCGCCGATGAGCAGCTCGGAGATCGCCCGGCGGCTGCGGCGCAGCGTCAGGTCCTGGAGGTACTCGCCGATGTTGAGCAGCCACAGCACCGTGAGCGCGACGACGTTCTCGCGCAGGATCAGGCTCGCGACGGTGGCGGCGGAGACCAGTGCGTCGGTGCCCACGCCCTGGCTTCGGGTGAGCGAGCGCAGCGATCCGCGCAGGAACGGGTAGCCGGTGAAGATCGTGACAGCGGTGGCGGCGAGGCGCCCGCCCGGGCCGAGTACGGGCGGGCGGCGCAACCCGTAGCGACGAACACCCAGCGCCGCGAGGGCGAGGCCACCGGCGACGAGGCGGACCAGATCGCCGATGTGCACGTCGTTCGAGCGGGGGGAGCGGTTCGCCGTGGCCTCCGGGTCGGCGCGCAGGCCCTTGTCGATCGCCTCCACCAGCTCGGCGCGGTCACAGCGGTCCGGGTCGAGCCACACGACGACGTAGCCGGTGCGGGGGAAGGCGTGCACCTGCCGTACCCCGGTGACGGCGTCCACAGCGTCCTCGACGGCCACGGCCAGGGGCGGACTGTGCCGCAGGTCGGGTGTGACGTACCGCACGCGTCCCGCCGCGTCGGAGACGGCGACCGGCACGGTCAGTGGTCGTGCCCGTGACCGGTGGCAACACCGGGGGGCGGGGCCTGCTCGCCGATCCGCTCGCGGGCCTCGGCGACGATGTCGGCTCCGGCGAGCCGGGCCTTCTCCGCGCCCGTCTCCGCGGCGCGCGCCCCGCGCAGGCCCAGTGCCGTCACCGCGACTGCCGAGCCCCGCACGACGTTCGAGCCGGCGACCTTCTTGACACCCTCGAGCGCGACAGCGCCCGCAAACCCGGTGGCGACCAGTGCGGTGGCCTTACCGACGAACGCGCCGAACACCATGAGCATCTCCCCCACGAGGACCCGGTCGGGTGGCCGAGAGTACCCCACACGTTCACCAGTTGTCAGTGCTTTGGTCAGGCACCCGAAGATCGATCATGTACGGGCCTGCCCCCGGGGCGTCGGGTCGGGCGCCGGTAGGATCGGGGGGTTGGGCGCGAAGAAGGGACAGTGATGAGCGGGCACTCCAAGTGGGCGACGACGAAGCACAAGAAGGCCGTCATCGACGCCCGCCGCGGCAAGATGTTCGCCAAGCTGATCAAGAACGTCGAGGTGGCCGCGCGCGTGGGCGGCGGTGACCCCGACGGGAACCCCACGCTTTATGACGCCATCCAGAAGGCGAAGAAGAGCTCGGTCCCCAACGACAACATCGACCGCGCGGTCAAGCGCGGGTCGGGTGCCGACGGCGGGGGGGTGGACTACCAGACGATCACCTACGAGGGCTACGGCCCGAACGGCGTCGCGGTGCTCGTCGAGTGCCTCACCGACAACCGCAACCGGGCGGCCACCGAGGTCCGCACCGCCATGACCCGCAACGGCGGCGCGATGGCCGACCCCGGCTCGGTCGCGTACCTGTTCACGCGCAAGGGCGTGATACTCGTGCCGAAGGTCGGCGACCTCACCGAGGACGACCTGCTGCTCGCCGTCCTCGACGCGGGCGCCGAGGAGGTCAACGACCTCGGGGAGAGCTTCGAGATCGTCTCCGAGGCCACCGATCTCCTCGCGGTGCGCACCGCGCTGCAGGGGGCGGACATCGACTACGACTCCGCCGACCCGACCTTCCTGCCCTCGATGTCGGTGTCGCTCGACGTCGAGGGCGCCAGGAGCGTGTTCCGGCTGATCGAGGCGCTCGAGGACAGCGACGAGGTGCAGAACGTCTACGCCAACTTCGACGTCTCCGACGACACCCTGGAGCTCGTGCGCGGATAACGCTGTTCCCACAGCGATTTCCGCGCACGAGGGGGTGCTGATCTAGGCTGGCGCGGTGGTGGGCGACGAGGTCCGGGTGGGTGTGCTCGGTGCGCGGGGGCGGATGGGTGTCGAGGTGTGCCGAGCTGTCGAGCAGGCCCCGGACCTGGCGCTCGTCGCGCAGGTCGACGAGGGTGACCCGCTCACCGGGCTCGTGGACGCGGACGCGCGGATCGCCGTCGACTTCACCCACCCCGGCGCGGTGCTCGACAACCTCCGGTTCTGCCTCGACCACGACATCGCCGCGGTCGTCGGCACCAGCGGGTTCGACGAGGCGCGGCTCGAACAGGTCCGCGGCTGGTTGCAGCACCGCGCCGGGTACGTGCTCGTGGCTCCGAACTTCGGGATCGGCGCGGTGCTGTCGATGCAGTTCGCGAAGGTTGCGGCCCGGTTCTTCACCTCCGTCGAGGTGATCGAGCTGCACCATGCGGGCAAGGTCGACGCGCCGTCGGGGACGGCGGTGCACACCGCGTCGCTGCTCGCCGCGGCGCGGGCCGAGGCGGGGGCCGGCCCGACCCCGGACGCCACCACGAGCGAGCTGGCGGGCGCGCGCGGGGCGAGCGTGGACGGCATCCGCGTGCACTCGGTCCGGCTACCGGGCCTGGTCGCGCACCAGGAGGTCATCCTGGGCACGGCGGGGGAGACGTTGACGATCCGGCACGACTCGTTCGACCGGGCCTCGTTCATGCCCGGCGTGCTGATGGCGGTGCGGGCGGTGCTGGACCGCCCGGGGCTGACGGTCGGCCTGGAGCCCCTGCTCGGACTCGGCTGATCAGTCGCGCAGCTTCAGGTCCAGCGAGCCGGTGATCCGGACCTCGCGCAGCTCGCCGGCCCCGGTGTCGAGCACGCGCACCGTGCCGTCGGGCTCCCAGCCGGCGCGGGTGTAGAAGCGGCGCGAGGCCTCGTCGGCCTCCGGTACCCAGGCCAGCCCGTAGAGCGCCCCGGCGTCGCGCAGGGCCTGGGCCGCCGCGGCCAGCAGTCGCCCGCCGTGGCCGCGGCGACCCCAGCGGGGCTCGACGAGCAGCGCCCCGATCTCTGCCCAGTGCTCCGGGCCGACGGCGGGCGGGTCGGTGTGCTCGGCAGCGGAGGCGTCGGAGGCGGGGGCGACCACGGCGGGCGCCTGTGCCCTGGCCGCGGCGCAGAAGCCGACGGCCTGCGCACCCTCGGTCGCGACGAGCACGTGGAACCCCTCGCCCGCCGCCACCGCGTCCGCCCACGCCCGCCGCGTGTCGGGCGAGCCCAACTGCGCGATCGCCGCCTCGGGAACGAGATCGGCGTAGGCGGCTTCCCAGGTGCCGGTCTGAATGCGGACGATCTCGTCGACGTCGGAGTCGGCGGCGGGTCGGACCGCGGCGATGGCCATGGGGCATGGATACCCCACGGGTGCCGACGGGGTGGACGCGGCCGGTGCTGGCAGCATCCCACCGTGATGACCAGGACGTCCATGAGCACCGACACGATCGCCCCGGCCACGGCGCGCCGAGCCGCGCTGGCCGCGCAGGGTTTCGCCGACCCGCGCCCGTCCGGTCCGATCACCCGCCGGCGCCTGGTGCGCACGCTCGAGCGCATCCGGCTGTTGCAGCTCGACTCGGTCAACGTCGCCGTCCGCGCCCACTACATGCCGCTGTTCAGCAGGTTGGGGCCCTATGACCGGGCGCTGGTCGACGACGCGGCGTGGTCCCACTCGGCGCGCCGGCCGCGGCTGCTCGTCGAGTACTGGGCGCACGAGGCGAGCCTGCTGCCGGTGCAGGACTGGCCGTTGCTGCGCGCCGGGGCCAAGCCGGAGGGCTGGTGGCGGAACTACCGGGCGTTGGCGCAGCGCCATCCCACCCTGGTCGACGACGTGCTCGCCGCGGTCACCGAGCTGGGCCCGGTCGGTGCCGGGGCGCTGGAGGCGGCGCTCGGCGGGCCCGCACGTCCGCGGGCGCCGGGAGCGTCGTGGTGGGAGCGGTCCGACGTCAAGCGTGTCTGCGAGTACCTGTTCGGCATCGGGGAGCTCACCACCGGCACCCGGCGTCACTTCCAGCGGCTCTACGACCTGCCCGAACGGGTGCTGCCCCCGGACGTGCTCGCCGCCCCACCGCCGTCGGACGGCGAGGCCGCCCGCGCGCTGGTCCTGGGCTCGGCCGCGGCGCTCGGCGTGGCCACCGAGCCCGACCTGCGCGACTACTACCGTCTCGCCCCCGCCCGCAGCCGCCGGGCCGTGGTCGAGCTGGTGGACGCGGGGGAGCTGGAGCAGGTCGACGTGCGCGGCTGGCGGCACCCGGCCTACCGGCTGCCCGGCACGCGGGTGCCGCGGCGGATCAGCGGGCGGGCGCTGCTGTGCCCGTTCGACCCGCTGGTCTGGGAGCGGGCCCGCACCGAGCGGATCTTCGGGTTCCGCTATCGCATCGAGATCTACGTGCCCGAACCGAAGCGGGAGTTCGGCTACTACGTGTTCCCGTTCCTGCTCGACGGCGAGCTGGTGGCCCGGGTCGACCTGAAGGCCGACCGCCGGGCCGGGGTGCTGCGGGTGCCCGGGGCGTTCGCCGAGCCAGCCGTCGACGTGGGACGGGTGGTCGCCGAGCTGGCAGCGGAACTGCGGGAGATGGCCGGCTGGCTCGGGCTCGACGCGGTGGTGGCCGGGGAGCGAGGCGACCTCGCCGCCCCGCTCACCGCCGTCCTGCGCTGACCGGGCCGTTCAGCCTGCCCCCCGTTCGGGAGCGCAGGAACCCCGGGTGGGTCAGACCGGCACCATGGCCCGGGTCACCAGCACGTCGCCGCTGCCGGTGCGACCGCGCAGGTGCAGCACCGACGGCTGCGCCGGAGCCGCGGCGTGGACCTCCAGGTCACTGCGCGTCTGACCCGACCCGGACGACAGGTCCAGCTCGGCACCCACCCCCGGGTGCACGCCGATCCGCAGCCCGCCGGATCCGGTGGTGAGCTCCAACCGCCCGGAACGGGCGTCGGCGATGGCCACGTCGCCCGACCCGGTACGCACCCCGAGGTCGCCGGTCACCTCGCCCACCGCGACGTCGCCGCTGCCGGCCTTGATCTCGGTGGGGCCACCGGCGCGAGCCAGGCTCACCTCGCCCGACCCGGTGCGCACCCGGGCGCGCCCGGTGATCGGCCCCAGTTCCATGGTGCCGGACCCGGTGGTGACGTCCGCGTCGCCGTCGACCGCGTCCACCGTGACGTCGCCGGACCCGGTGTGGACCGCGGCCCAGCCGGCCCGGCCATGCACCCGGACGTCGCCCGCGCCCGCCCGCACCGCCAGTCGCGACCCGGCAGGCGCCGACACCGTGACCGCGAGCGGCACCACGCGCAGCGGCAGCTCCTGCGCCGAACGCACCACGAGCCGCCGTCCGCGTTCCGTCCAGGTGATCTCGGCGGCGCGGACGGCCTCGGCGGCCAGCTCGCCGGGGTCGCGGCCGACCGGAGCCCCGGCGGCGTTGCCCAGCCAGCTGATGATGCCGCTGAGTCCCTGGCCCCAGCTGGTGCCGACCGTCGGGTCGTGACGTACCTCCACGTGCACCTCACCGCCGCCGGGTGACTCGTCGAGGTGCATCCGGATGTGGCCGACGTCCACCGTCAGCTCCAGCTCGGCGGGCCCGTCCACCGGCCAGCTCTGCTGACGCACCAGTTCCGTGCCCTCGGGCTGGTCCTTCGAGAACTCCACCACGTCCCTCACCCCTGCACCCATCCGCGCAGGCGCCGCCCGGCGCGGTCGCCTGTCCAGTCGTTCTTGCGCCGCTTGCCGGGGTTTCCGGCCAGTGCGCCCTGCACGGCCTGGGCGACCCACGAGTTCAGCGACATGCCCTGCACGGCGGCTGCCTGCTCGGCCTGGCTCTTGATCTGTTCGACCATCCGCAGGGTGATCCGGCTGATGTCACCGGCGTCCGGGCCGACGGAGAACCCGCGCGGTGGTGGCGGCTCGTCATCGGCGGGCTCGGCTCCCGGGTCGGCGCTGACCGACACGCGCACGTCGCGGCCGTCGAGGCGGACCTCGACGACGCGGTCCCCGAGCGTGGCGGTGATCTCAGTCGCGAGGTCGGCAAGCGCGTTCATGATCGCCAGCCGCGCGGCCGGTTCGATGGCGGCACCGAGCAGCGCGGCGGTCCGCTGCGTCTGCTCGTCGCCCGCTGCGGCGGCCGAGGCGAGGTCCTCCTGCAGCTGCGTGACGTATTGCCGAAGATTCATGACACCACTATGGCGTCATGACTGATGTCAGTCAAGGAAAGTCGTTGATGCCAGCTGGCGTCACCCCGGAACGATCGGGGTGCCCGGTTACCCTGGTCCGCATGCCGGAGATCGTGCCGCTGCGCGTCCAGCTCGTCGCCAAGACCGATTTCGTCGCGCCCGAGGGCGTGCCGTGGAGCACCGACGCCGACGGCGGCCAGGCCCTCGCCGAGTTCGCCGGCCGGGCCTGCTACCAGTCCTGGCGCAAGCCCAACCCGGCCACCGCCACGAACGCCGGGTACCTGCGCAACATCCTCGAGGTCGGGCACCTGTCGGTGCTCGAGCACGGCTCGGTGAGCTTCTACCTCACCGGGGTGTCGCGCTCGCTCACCCACGAGCTGATCCGCCACCGGCACTTCTCCTACAGCCAGCTCTCGCAGCGGTACGTGCCCGAGCGCGACGCCGCGATGGTCGAGCCCGACGTCATCGCCGCCGACCCCGAGCTGCACGCACTGTTCGGGGAGGCCGCCGCGGCAGCGGTCAAGGCCTACGAGGAGCTGCTCGCGGGGCTGGAGAAGCGGTTCGCCGACGTCCCGAACGCCACCCTGCGCCGCAAGCAGGCCCGCCAGGCCGCGCGGGCGATCCTGCCCAACGCCACCGAGACCCGCATCGTCGTCACCGGCAACTACCGCGCCTGGCGGCACTTCGTCGCGATGCGCGCCACCGAGCACGCCGACGTCGAGATCCGGGCGCTGGCCGTCGAGTGCCTACGTCAGCTGCAGCGCGAGGTGCCCAACGTGTTCGGTGACTTCGAGATCGCGGCGCTGGAGGACGGCAGCGAGATCGCGTCCAGCCCCTTCGTCACCGAGGGTTAACGCGGGTCCGCATCCTTAATGGTCCGGGGATCGGTGCAGCGTGAACCGCTCCTTCCGGGCGATCTTGGCGATCGTGCGGTCCGGGTGCTTGTCGGCGATGGCGTCGAGCACGGTGCGCAGTCGCGGATGGCCGGCGTCGTTGATCTTGTGGAGCAGGCGGATCTGGTCGTTGGCGGGCAGCGTGTCGAAGACCTCCACGATGGCCGCGTTCTCGCCCACCGCGATGAGTGACTCGGTGAGGGCGAGCATCCGTTCCTGCTCGGTCACCGAGTCCGGGTCGGCCACCTTGTGTTCGATCAGCCACAAGGTCGCCGCGGCGCCGGCCGCGCCGCCGCGCGAGCGCATGTCCAGGGCGGTCTCGACCCCGACCTCGCCGGTGTGCGTCAGCGCCTGCAGGGCGAGGAGCCGGTGGGTGGGGTCGTCGGTGCGCTCGACGAACGCGGCGAGTTCGCTCGCCGCGAGCTCCGGTCCGCGATGGGCGACCCAGGCGTCCAACTCCTGCTCGATGGCGTCGGACTCGGAGTGGGCGAGCCGGACACACAGGTACTCGATGTCCTCGTAGGCCAGCTCGCCCGCGAGCGGAGCGGGCACACCCTCCTCGAGGAGAACGCGCTGGACACCCCAGACCCCGAGCGGGGTCAGCGCCACCCGGCGCGGATCGGGGTCGTCGCGGCCGACGATCTCGGCGATGCCGGCCAGCTGCTCCCGGTTGGTGATCGACTGGATGCGTACGGCTCCGAGCAGTTCGGCTTCGTCGAGCAGGCTGGCGATGGGGTGCCGAGTCTGGTGAATGTCGATGCTGGACCGGAACCGGTCGGGGGTGGTGCCGAACCGTCCGACCAGGAACTCGTTGGCGATGGAGTGCAGCAGCTCCACCGGGATCGGCGCGTTGCGCCCGGTGCTGTAGAGGCTGACCCAGAGCAACGGGACCACCTCGGGGAGCGCGAGGGCGAACAGCAGGTCGACGTTGCCTCGGAACAGATCCCGGCCGAGGCTCGGCATGATCGAGAAGGCGCGCTGCCAGAGCTCCACCGGTTTGCGCAGCAACGGTGCGGCGCGCTTGACGGCGACGATCTGGCCCTTCAGCTTGCGCACCAGCCGCACTGCCAGCGCCCAGCGCAGCAGCAGCGAGACCGTCGGCAGATCCTCGCTGTGGCGCGCCGTGGCGAGGAACTGGTGATCGATATCGAGACGTTCGGCGAGCTCGCGTGCGTCGGCGAGCTGCAGCCGTTCCATCGAGGTCATGGTGCGACCGTCACCGACCCACACGGTGAGCTCTCGGAGCCGGTGCAGCGTCGTGCTGGCCTCCGCGGCGGCCGCCAGCTCGCGGTCGGAGGCCAGCAGCACGGGTGGGAGGTCTGGATGCTTCTGTTTCGGAGGCTCGGCCTGGAGGAACTGTCGTTGCAGGATCGCGTAGAGGGCCTCCTGGTCGACGTCGATCCGCCCGGCCCGGGCGGCGTCGACGAACTCGCACACGGCGTGATCGTCGGTGAGGTCCACCTTGTGCCGAAGCATCTGGGTGCCCCAGAACTTGCCCATGTCGTACTGCCGTTCGTCGGCCATGCCGGCGAGCAGCGCGGGGGTGCTGGCGTCGATCCGGGCGTGCAGCTCGGCCGGTGTCGCGCCGCGCTGGTCCAGGAGGTCGCGGTCGACGAGAAAGTCGATCAGGGCGTCGAACGTCGGGGCGATCGACGGCCAGGCGTCCTGGGCCAGGGTCACCGTGCGCGGGAACCAGGAGGTGAGCACGTCGGTGACGTCCTCGCAGGTCCAGCGGGCCAGCCGGCCGTCGGCGCGGTGCTTGTAGTCCAGGATCGCCGCCGCGGCGGTGCTGTCCGGAGCCAGCGCACGCGACGGTGCCCACGCGAGGAACTGGTCGATCAGTCTGTCCCGGGCCCTGTTGTAGGTCTCGTGGTCAGCGTGAGCGAAGACGAGCCTCATGAGCGAGTAGCCTGCCAGGTCGGTCTGACACCGAGCCGGCGGGCATCCCGATAGGTGCCGAGGCCGGCCGCGCTCGGCCGCTGGCAGCGGGCCCGAGCGGGCTCATGCCCTAGGGTGCGTCGTCGTGCCCGTCGCTGTCGTGACCGACTCGACCGCCTACCTGCCCGTCGGAATGGCCGAACAGCGCCGCATCCGGGTGGTGCCGCTGGAGGTCCGGCTGGGGGAGCGAGTCGGGCGTGAGGGCGTCGACGTCGACGTCGACGCGGCCGAGCTGTCCGCAGCTCTCGCGGACCGGCGCCTTGACGTGCAGACCTCGCGGCCTACCCCGGCCGAGTTCGCGGCGTGCTACCGCGAGGCGCTCGACGCCGGGGCCGACGGCGTCGTGTCGGTGCACCTGTCGCGCGAGCTGTCCGGGACCTGGGAGTCGGCGCGGCTGGCGGCCGCGGACGTCGGCTGCGGGCGGGTCCGGGTGGTCGACTCCCGTGCGGCCGGGATGGGGCTGGGCTACGCGGTGCTCGCCGCCGTCGACGCCGCCGACTCCGGTGCGGACGGTGCCGCGGTGGAGGCGGCCGCGGTGGCGGTGGCGGCTCGGTGCCGGGTCTTCTTCTCCGTCAACTCGCTCGAGCAGCTGCGCCGCGGTGGACGGATCGGGGCGGCGGCTGCGTTGTTCGGGACCGCGCTCGCGGTGAAGCCGCTGCTGCACGTCGCACAGGGTCGGATCGTGCCGCTGGAGAAGGTGCGGACCACCGCGCGGGCGGCGCAGCGACTGGTGGACCTCGCGGTGCGGGCCGCGGGCGATGGCCCGGTGGACCTCGCGGTGCACCATCTCGGGACCGCCGCCCGCGCGAACGAGGTGGCGGCCCGGCTGCGAGAGCGGCTGCCGGCTGTGCAGCGGCTGCTGGTCTCGGAGGTCGGCGCCGTGATCGGCGCACACGTCGGCACCGGCCTCCTGGGCGTTGTAGTAGTACCGCACCCCTGACCGCCGCCCAACGCTAGACGACCCCGTCGAGAGCTGAGGCGAGGCCGATGTGGTCACATATCGGGGTGGGAAGTGGCCTCAGAACCCCGATATGTGACCACATCGGGTCCAGGGGGTGGGTGTGGGTGTGCTCGGTTAGCGTCCGATGAAGAGGTGCTCGGAGGCCTCGCGTCGGTGTGCTGTGGCGTGGGTGCCGAACGAGTAGCGGTGGTCCATGTGACGGACCTCGACACGGTCCTTCACCTCGTGCAGCATCGCCTCGATCGTCGCGGCGTCAGGTACCGCGTTCGACGAGTAGGACAGGACGATCGTGCTTTCCTTGAACTGTGTGAAGGTCGCGCGCAGCGCTTGGGTCACCGTGCGCTTGTAGGAGAACGGCGTGTACTTCTTCGCGAGTTTCTTCGTCTTCGTCTGCTCCATGATCTGCTGGCCTCGCCAGTAGACCGACAGGCCTTCCAGGAAGTGGTAGCGCTTGATGTAGCAGTTGTCGTCGCGCGGCGGCGCGTACGGCGGATCGAGATAGACCAGGTTGAACCCGCCGCCCAGGGCGGACACCTCGCCGCAGTGCGCCCGCGACTGTTGTCTGCTGTCGAACACCGCGGCGTTGTACTCCGCGGCGCGCTCCCGGAAGTGCTCGCGCAGGGAGAGCCGCAGGTCGCGGCGCCCGTCGTCGTACCGGAGGTCGGTGAAGGTGAACACTCCGCGGGGCTGCTTCCGGGCTGCGCTCAGGACCAGCGTCGATATCGCCAGCGCTCGCTTCGCGCCGGTCAGGCGGTCGATGTGTGACCACGCGGAATCGAGGAAAGCCCGGTCGGCGGCGTCGAAGTAGAGACCGTCGAACGTCGAGCGGATGAAGTCCCGATCGTCGGCGGGTTCTCCGCAGATCGTGTCGATCTCGTCCGCCGTCAGCAGCTCGGATTGGTTCTCTATCGTGGCAGTGGCGATGACCGACGGGAAGTTCAGGAAGTCGTTCGTCGTGACCTGGTAACCGAGCGCCTTCAACGTGTAGGCGACGACGCCGCTTCCGGAGAACGCATCCAAGGCCGTCGTGCCGCCGATCTCGGCGAACACCTCCGCGAGCTGCGGCACCAGCTTGTACTTCGATCCCATGTATCGCAGGCGGGGGAAGGATGCGGCGCGGGCGACGGCGCTCCGAACGCTCGCCGAGGCCGACGAGTCCATGCCTGCGCACGCGGTCATCGCGGCATCCTCTCTCAGGCCACCTCGTCAGGGTGGGACCGACACCCGGGGTTGGAGCGGAGGATCCAGGCCAGCGAGTTCAAGGCACGTTGCCTGGCGGTGCCGGACGAGGTCGCGCGGCACCGGACGGAGATCGTCGTGACGAAGCACGGGAGGCCCGTGGCTCGCCTCGTGCCCGTCTCCGACGCCGCACCGACGGAACGGTCTGTCACCCTGCTGGCCGACGATGACGAGCTCTACTTCGCCACGGGTGAGGTCTGGGATGCCGACCGCTGACCGGGTCCTGCTCGACACCCACGCCCTGCTGTGGTGGAAGGCCGGCGCCGAGCGCCTTTCCGCGACAGCAGCCCGGCTGATCGACACGGCGTCGGAGGTCCTCATCAGCCCGATCAACTGTTGGGAGGTCGCCGTGCTCGTCGGCAAGGACCGGGTGCAGCTGGACCGGCCCGTACGGACGTGGGTGACCGATGTGCTGGCAAGCGACGGCGTCGAGCTCGCACCGCTGACGGCGTCGATCGCGGTGGCCGCCGCCGAGCTGTCGGAGTTCCACGGCGATCCGGCCGACCGCTTCCTTGTCGCGACGGCCACCACCAACCGTGTTCCGCTGGTGACCAAGGACCGGCTCATCCATGCCCACGCCGATTCCACGGATGGGTTCGAGGTCATCTGGTGACCGTCTCCGTGCGGGACGTGCTGAGGTCGGCGCGGGGCGGCGGCACTGCCCACGCTGGCCGCTATGGTGATGGTGTGCCCGTCGCAGCCGTCAACCCTTTCGCTGTCTCGCCGGTGCTGGCCCTGCCGCCCGACGCCACGCCGGCCGCGATCCGCGACGCGCTGATCGATGAGGAGCGCGTCGAGTTCGAACGCGCCTATCAGGACGCCATCGCTGAGGCCGCTCAGACGCTGGACCTGACGAGGGTCCTGGACGTGCTCCGCAACTATCACCGGATCGCGTGGCTCACCCAGCGGCAGGGTCCTGAGGCGCACCGGCGGATGCTGGATCACGTCGAGCACGCGCTCCGAACGGGTAAAGCTCCCCCGGGAGCGGGCCAGCAGAGGATGTTAAGGCACTGTTCCAGGAGCGGCTCGGCCAGTAGGTGTACCGAGTCACCACTACTCTGAGGTGCTGGAGCAGATCGCAGCGCTACCCGTCGAGGCGCTGCCGTACTACGCCGCCGAGCTGGACATGGGCGTGAGCGACCGTGGTGAACAGCTTCGTACCTGGGTTGGCCACGACGACCGCGGCGTCGAGCTGGAGATCGCGGCGGTTGTCCGGCCGGACTGCCTGCTCGTCCTGCACGTCATGCCCACGGATCTGCGGAGGAAGCGATGACCAACACCACTCCCGGCAAACCGCGCTACGTCCTGGGCCCGGACATCGACCTCGATGAGGAGGACGTCCGCCGCCCCGACGGCAGCCGACTGACCGAGCAGGCTGCGCGAGAACTCGCTGAGGAAGCATTGTCTCAGGTGCGGCGCGGGCGGCCCTCGGTCGATCCGGCGGTCGGTCCGGGTGAGCGCTCTCCGCGGGTGACTTTCCGGATTCCGGCGCAGACCCTTCGCCGGCTTGAGCAGCGTGCCCGCGAGCAGGGCAGGCCGGTGGCTGACGTGGTGCGTGAGGCCGTGGAGCAGTACCTGCGATGAACCGGTGGGGCCTCGTCGCGGACTTCGCGCCACGGGTGTTCGCGGTCGCGTAGGAGGACGGGAACAGGGGTGGGCCGAGGCTGTCGGGCTGGGTCAGGTTGCTCACGTCCCACAAGGCCACTGAGCCGTCAAAGCTCCCGGCGGCCGGGGTGCGCCCTTCGGGAGCGAACGCGACGGACGACACGCCAAGATCGCTGAGCAGGGCCAGACCGCAGTCGTAGGTAAGGGGTGGACCAGCCTGCCCGCGTCGGTCTGACGCGCCGAGGACCGGATGCGCGACGACGGCGGTGCGGGTTGATCATTGCTGCTCCGCTGCGTCGCTGTATGAGGGTTCACCTGGCCGGGTGGCTAGGCTTCCGGGGATGGCGTTCCGGGTTGGTGCGGTGAGCACCCGTGACTGCAAGATGCCCTGTGCTGACTGCGGGTGTAGCGCCCGGGGCCGGATCTGCGACGAGAGGTTGTTGCCTGGATCGGCCGGGGAGGCGGAGGTGTCGCGTGGTGTCGGCGGTGAGCAACGACGTGGTCGAGGGTGGGCGTGATGGTGGCGCGGCGTAGGCGGGTGATGGTGGCGCTCAGCGCTGGCTTGTTGGTCGTGGTCGGTGCCGTGGTCACTGCGTTGATCAACCAGTTGGACGGCGGTTGGGGCTGGTGGGTCGCCGCGGGTGGTGCCGTGCTGGTGTGGGCGGTGGGTACCGCGGTGGTGGCGTTCCGCGCCGATGACGCGGATGGGAGCGTGCGTGTTCGTGAGGGCGGCGCCTATAGCGGTGGGTCGATCCGCGGCGGGGTGACGACTCGTACGACCATCCACGGTCCGGGTTCGGAACCACCCGGCGTGGGCGAGGGCGTTGACGTCGGGCGGGGTGCGGTGTTCGCCGCCGACGACATCGGTGGCCCGGTGCAGACCGAGACCGTCATCGGTCCGGGTGGATCGTCCGGTGAGGCTGGTGGGCAGACCGGTCCGGGGCCGACCCCGCCACCGGCGGCGTCCCCACCGGCGGGCTGATGAGCGTTCGATGGGCGCTCGGGCCCGGTGCGGTCGCGGCGGGGCGCGACATGGGCCCGGTCACGATCATGGTGGGCGGGGGTGCGGACGATCCGCTCGTCGCGGCGCTGCCGAGCCGACCGTTGATGGCGAATTTGGCGCGTCGTCTGGACCTGGGCCGGTTCACCGGTCGCGAGGGGCTCATTCGAGACATCGACGCGACGATCACCGGTGCGGGTTGCGGCTACGTGGTGGTGCGCGCCGAGGCCGGGGTGGGGAAGACGGCGTTGGCCGCCTCGCTGGTGTGGAGCCCGCAACGGCCGTGCGCGTACCACTTCACGTGGTTACCGGGTGGGCGGTCACCGGAACGGGCCCGCCGTGGGCTGGCTGCGCAGCTGATCCTGGGCTGGCAGCTGGAGGATCAGCTTCTGGCCCCGGGGCGGCAGTTCCCCGCTCGGGCCGATGACCCGGGCTGGTTCGCCGAGGTCCTGCACGCGGTCGCCGCGCGTCGCGACGCCCTGTATGCCGGGCAGGCGTCTCGGCCGCCTGTGGTGCTGGTGGTGGACGGCCTGGACGAAGCCGACAGCGCAGCGTCGGGCCGTGACACCGGGATACCGCTGGGTCTGCCACGGCCGGAGCATCTCCCGGAGGGAGTGTTCGTCCTGGTCACCAGCCGGCTCGGGATCACCCTCACCGGTCTGCGTGACACCGCGACGGGGCGGCCCATCACCGTCGACGGCGAGGACAACCTGGCAGACATGCGGAGCTTCCTCACTGAGGCGGTCGGCGGCGAGTATCCCGACCCGAAGCTGTGCTCGGCGTTGACCGCTGGGGCGATCGATCCGGGCGTCTTCGTCAAGACGCTGGCCAAACGATGCGGCGGAGTGTGGATCTACCTGCGGTATGTGCTCGACGAGATCCGGGAGGGCACCCGCAGCCCCGCGGATGTTGTCACCCTCCCGGACGGCCTGGTGGGCTACTACCTCGACCAGATCCACCGCTGGCGGTCGCTGACCGACAGCTGGGACACCACGGGCTTGCCCCTGTTGGCGACCGCGGTGGCGCTGCGCCGGCCCGCCACGCGCGCCGACCTCGCCGAATCGGCTGGGCTGCCGGACACTGGCCCGGTTCGGGCGTGGCTGGGCGAGCGGCTGCGCCCGTTCCTCGACGTGACCCGCGACGACCGGAACCGTCCGTTGTACGCGGTGCGCCATCAGAGCCTGCGGGATCTGTTCGAGCCGGTGGCCGGGACCGACGAGCGTGACGAGCCGATGCGGGACACGCTGCACGAGGCGCTGACCGCCGCCCACCGCAGGATCACCTCCGACCTCCTGCACCAGGTGCGCGACGCGCCGATCACCTCGGCGACCTCCGGCTACGCGCGCGAACACCTCGCGGCCCACGCCACCGGTGCGGGGCTGCTCGACCAGCTCGTACTCGATCCGTCGTTCCTGCTCAGCTGTGACGAGGCGTCCCTGCTCCGCCGCCGCGCGGCCGTCACCACCAGCCAGGCGCACGCTGCGCTGAATGCCTACGAACTGTCCGCCGACCGCCGCCACCCCGAGGCTGCGAGGTGGTGGCTGCATGTGTGGGCGCGCAAGAACCGCTGCGACGAGCTCGCGCACCGCTGCGCCCCGACTGACACGCCAACGGTTGCGCGGGCTTTCTGGGCAGGCTTGTCACACCTACGGTTGGTCGGCCACGACGGCGGGGTGACCGCGGTGTGCGCGGTGGTGCTGCCCGACGGGCGCACCCTGCTCGTCTCCGCCGGCTTCGACGGGACGGTGCGGTTGTGGGATCCGAGCACCGGGGACCCGGTCGGTGACCCGCTGACCGGCCACGACGGCTGGGTGAACGCGGTGTGCGCGGTGGTGCTGCCCGACGGGCGCACCCTGCTCGCCTCCGCCGGCTTCGACGGGACGGTGCGGTTGTGGGATCCGAGTACCGGGGATCCGGTCGGTGACCCGTTGACCGGCCA